>Ga0255341_1000807_pt1 | contig 48912 bp, 35 predicted proteins | sample wastewater_treat_8_FD_192418 | JGI IMG/M metagenome (GOLD analysis project Ga0255341, IMG submission 192418) | Wastewater microbial communities from Lulu Island WWTP, Vancouver, Canada - plant12 | ecosystem: Engineered > WWTP > Wastewater > Unclassified | place: Canada: Vancouver, British... | reverse complement strand
CCCCAAGGGGTGATGTCTTTATCTGTAAATCCAATCTCAAAATCCATCTTCTCTCCCGTAAGTAAATCTTATCTGGATTTCAACAAAGGTCGATCTTACGAATGTCCCTAATTTCCTTGCTCTTTTCTATTAAATTCTCTATTGCTACGCAATAGAATTTTTAGCCTATTGCGGATTCTGGGTTAAACATAGAAAAGACATCATTGCCGCCGTCGACAAATGTTTGTGAAATGAATGCGGTGGAGAAAAACGTAAAATCGATCTAATTTTTCAACATCATCAAATCTTCATCTAATCCATGTCGCAGAAAGTCTAATTTGGGGGATGCCGCCACGAGGCTTTCGGCGCGAACAGAAGTAATCTGGAATGGAAACAATGCGGGGCTGTCCATCAGTTCTATCAAAGGGACAGATCTGCTTTCGCGCGTGTAAAGAGCGGCCTCGATTAGCCAGGCAATAAGCCGGATATCATCGATTAAAAGTGCTTTTTGAGCTCTGTAAATTCCTTTTATTTCCGTCTCTTGGAGAGCACCCCAATCCAAAAACGAGCGTATGATATAGCGCGCTCTGCGCGACACTGTTTCTCTTTCCCCATACTGTTCACGAATTCTGCGTTGTATCTGAACGGAAGTTACGGTTCCCTGAAGTTTTAAGAGCCGCCCTATCTGGGCTGCCACAGAAGACCAAAACGGATATACCGCGGATACCATTCCCCAATGGATGACCTTACTCTCTGGACCTGATGTTTGTTTCAATAACTCCATCCCTTCATCTCTAAGCGATTTCAGGTCTTTCGGAGGATGAAGCCATACCTTTAAAAGAATAGTTATGGTTTTATCTAACGAGCCGCGCACATCTTTATTTGCTGACCGAAATGCCCCTGCCAGTTCATCTTGCAGAATGCTTTTGATGGTCTTGGCATCGTTTGCTGCCATAACCAGCATTGAAACTTTTTCAAGCCAGGCCAGACGTACAAGGCGGTCCAAGCCAATTTGTTTTAATCTTTCTGACATTACTTGCTCTTTCTTTCAATTTGGACAAATGGAACAATAATTTCTTCCATGGAAACCCCACCATGACTTACAATCCTACGCATTTCTTGTGTGAAGGCTTGTCGATGGGGGGCTATAAGCGCAAGACAGTCGTCAGGAAGCCCCGGGTTATTCCATGCAATTGCCAACGGATACTTTTCTCTAACTTTATTAAGGAGAGCGTCATCGGAGTAAATTCGAACTCGTTCGCCGCGCAGTTCTGCTATCATTCCTTCCGAAGGACGGCCGCAACCTTTGGCCTCGATATTGCCGTGATCAGACGTGAGATACACTCGGAAATCATGGTCCAAAAGTAATTCCAGGAGATTTTTCAAGTACAATTGTTTAGCCCATTGATCAACCTGATTGTGCATACCAGCGGATCCCAACTCCATACCGTGCAGAATTCTGTCAACTTTATCGATAACGAGCCCGGCAACCCTTGATCTGGGCCTGCTGATCAATTCTGCAACATCTTCCAGATTGTCATCCCCAAGACCTTTCACATAAACAACTTCGTTTTGCGTCAAGCCCTGATCCGTCCAGAATTGCAGCCATAAAGCATTTTCCTTTTCAGTAGTGTAAATGCTATTAGGAAAGAAAACGGGTGCTTTCCCGGAAAAAACGGTTTGTCTTGAAATTGAAGTAACAGAAGGCACCCAAGCAAAAATTGTTTTCTCACGAAAGATCATCTTCTTAGAATCAGAGTTCAGCACGTTTCTTATTATCAGCCATTGATCTAATGAAAGGCCGTCAACAACCAACAATGCCACTTTAGCGGCATCATCATCGCCTAGCTCGCGGGCCAGAAAACGAGGAATGTGTTGAAGCATTACAGGCGGCACTGGCGGCAAATTTATCAGCCCGGCAAAGCGATTAAAAAGCCAAGCAGTAAAATTATGATCTATTTGCAACTGAATCTCCCCTATCGCAGCTTTAACTGCCCCTGAGATCAAGTCCTGCTGATCATAAACAAGATATATTAACTCGGCCCAACCATGAGCAAAGTGAGACCAGTCCAAATGTTTTGCATCTTCGGCGGGAATTGTTGCCTTCAAGTTTTCGATGAGCTTATATAAGCGTCGAGCACGCTCTTCGGCAGGTGCACTTTGAACGCCTACAGCCACCCAAGACTTTGATAAATCATTTGCCTGATCGTGCGGCACAGGCTGCAGAAAACCTTCCATGAAGAGATTATCTATGTAAACACGGACATCCTGATGGTCAAAAGGCAGGTCTACTGGACCGTTGAATGCTAAATTGTATTGATCATTTGCCTCATAAACCCCTTGTTTGACTCTGACAACTTCTTTATCAAGGAATGCTGGCCAGCGTTCCTGCAAAAAGGAAAAAAAGGCCTCGCGATCTTTGACAATCGTTTCAATCGGCCAGTTCGAAAATTGCGAATTTTGCTTAAACAGTTGAATGAGCCGTTCATCCAGCATAGGTGGAACGATCTGCCCGCGATAGTGGCGGCGTAAAAGAACCTGTAAAAGGTTCGAAGGCTGTTTGATTAATTCTGGCGCAATTTCAAAAACATGACGCAATATAAATTCTTTTGTTGCGTTTTCACCCAATTCTCCCGGGGCGTATCGTTTTTGTGCCTGATAAAGGATTTCAAAATAACCACGATCCAAAGCAGCAACTACCGGATAGTTGAGGCTCGGGAAAATGTCGCCAACGTTAAAAGACAATTTTCTGCCGGCTTGAAGAAGATCATATGGCAAGCTGCCGAAGTCATTGGCTTCGGTACGAAGCAGCACAACCAGGTCCGTCTGTTCACCACAGTCCCAGCGTGATCGGTATTTTGATTCATAGGCATAACGAAATTCAACATGATCTTCGAACGGAATCAAATCAAAACCCCGGTCGCGGATTCCCTCGAGAATTCCTTCTTCTAGCAAAAGCCCGTCGGGATCAGAAACAAGGGTCAGGCGGGATACTTTTGGTGTGAATTCCTTTAAAACATGATCGCGCCAAGTATGTCTCTCAATTATCATGGTTCATTCCATTAAAAGCAATCATGATTGGCCACCGCAACATAATTAGAATAATGTAGTTTGCTTACTTACATCCTCTGTTTCGGCAAGAACATACCTCACAGGGCGTAGTTTTTTCTTAACCAAGCCATCATCTTGCGCTTTTTTCAGCCAAAGCTTCATTTGCGTCGCAGTAAGCCCCATTTTTTCTTCCAGCGACTTTTGATCTTCTGGCCTATTGGTGAGAAATGCCTTCAATTTTAAACAAAAGCATTGATACATTGAAAATTCTTCGATGTTGAGGGCTTTCTCGGCCGATTTTACCGTACCACCCTCATCCTTATTGCCAGCATTTTTTTCTGGTACAGACATCACGCTAAGTGGCAATTCTTCTGTCTTTTGCTGCTTATATGGTGGAGTATCAAGCTGCCGTATTCCTTCTGAAAGAATATTATCAGGCAGCCACCTGCCCCCGTGATTAACAAGCTCAGAATTTCCGGACTGCCTGTCATCGGAACGCTTGACCCAGAGCGGCACCCACTGCTTTTTAAGATTTTCCAGCGCACCGTTCCATGTGCCGCCATCCCGGCCTGAATGGACAACGATCGCATGATTGGCCAGGCAGTAAATAAATTTGTTTCTACCCATCGCATTTCCGACACTAAAGTTTGCTTCCGGAAAATAAGGGGAAATTAAAACAAGATTTTTTTGCAGCAGGGCTTTTCGATACTGCTGCGATGCGGACATTCTCGAAAGACTATCTGAAAGTATGCCAACGACCGTGCCTTCCGCCTGGATAGCTCCTAGCATAGCGGCTGTATCGATGCCACGGGCGCCACCTGAAACGACAGTTTTACCTGATTTGGCCAGATTTGTTCCGAGAGCGGACGTGAACTTGAGATCATCCTCCGTTGCTTTTCTGGAACCAACTACGGCAACACAATCTGCCTTCAATAGCTTTGGATTGCCGCAACCATAAAGAATCGGCGGAGCATGTTCTTTTAGACGATCCTTTAACTTAACCGGGTAATCTTCATCCGTGCGGCACAAAACCCAGATACCGGCACGCTGCCACTTTTCCATGGCAATCCCTAAAACAATCCCCCTCCCCAGCAAGGCAATAAGACGTTCGACGGGGCATCGTTTATCATCCCACCCACGCAAATGGACATTGGGATCACCCAGAAGCAAATCACTCGGTTTCAACTTTCTTGAATCTAACCAGGAAGCAAGTCGATTCCAATCTAACGGTGTGATAGGCTGATGGCCACCCTTGTTCGTTTTCAGAAGTGGTGAGGTAAGCAAAAGAATGACTTGGGCATCTTTATTTATGGTTGTCATAAGTTAACCTCCGCCTGCTGTCGTGGCCAAAACCATCGGATACACCGTGGGGCACCCGGCTTTCCGCAGCAACGCGCCTACAACAGTCATCGTCCAACCGGAATCTACGACATCATCGATCAGAAGTACAGGTGCTGATGGAATTTTATCTGATATGGCAAAAACACCGTCAAGGTTCCTGCACTGATGATAACGGTTGTTCTGAAGTTTTTGCGGCGCGTTATTTCGTGTCTTTACGACAACACCATGAAAAGGTAGACCCAATTTGTCGGCCAAATCTTTGGCAAAATTTGGCACCAAGTCAAGATGATTTAGCGAAGGGACAAACGTCACCCATTGCGGGAAAGGGGTAGGCTTCCACCTCACTTGGATCATTGCACAGGCGGCATTGACCAGTTCCGAACCGAAATACCCGGCATGTTTACCTTCCGCCACCAGTCTACCCCATCCGGCATCCTCCCAACGGGAAAGAATGCGCCCAAACTCTGAATCAAGATTTTGTTTTTGAAGATTGCCACTAAATCCGTAAACAGGAAACACGTCCTTGGGAACAAGCTTTTTAGGCGACAAAATCAGCTCACTTTGCTTTAAATAATCTAAGGCCTTTAACGCCAATTCACGGGAAAACGACGCTGACAAAGCCGATTGTGGATCGCAATTTTTGCATTTAGCACATTCCAGAGCATCGGGATCGTCTAAAACATGGCGAAGAAATTTCATAAGACAGCCTGCATGATCGATATATTCCTGTATCTGCTGCCACTCGACAATCCGCTGTTGCGTTAAAAAAGAAATTCGATCATGATCCATCTCGTAATCAATGGCCGTCCGGTACCATCGGAAATTTGCAAATAGGACAGGTGATGGACTTTCCACACGTAAAAACTTCAACACCTGCTCAATCTGCCCCATACGCAAGTTCACTTTGTCCTGCAATTGCCAAATCGTTAAACCGTCAGAATCCTCCAAAGCGTCAAGGATTTCCCGGACAAACGCTTCTGAGGGGAAAGCCGACTTTCTGAAATATTCATGTATCTCGTCATCTTCCCGACCGGAAAGCAAGATGCCATGCGCATGTTGGATGGCCCTTCCAGCCCTTCCGACCTGCTGATAGTATGCAATCACTGATCCTGGTGCCTGATAATGGATCACAAATCCAAGATCCGGTTTATCATAGCCCATCCCCAATGCCGTTGTCGATACAAGAACTTTAAGGTCATTGTTTAAAAGTCTTTCTTCCAGTTGTCTTCGATACAAATCTGAATTTTCAAAGTCTGGGTGTTTGACATCGGAGTAATAGGCTGCTGACGAAATGCCATTTCGCTGAAGCCAACCAGACACCTGCTCGGCATCCCTCTTCGTAAGTGTGTAAATGATACCCGCTCCGGCCATGCGGGGAACTTGTTCGGCAAGCCAAGCCATTCTAGCAGCCTTATCATCCAACCGGATATTTTGAAGCGATAGACTTTCTCTTGCCAGTTGACCTCTTAGCGTTTTGATATCACCCAGTTGCTCGCATACATCCTGAACAACGCGATTATTGGCCGTTGCCGTCGTTCCCAGTATTGGTGTGTTTGCCGGTATTTGGCGGAGAATGTTCACTATCCTTCGGTAATCCGGACGAAAATCATGGCCCCAATCGGAAATGCAATGTGCTTCATCAACCACTAGCAAGCCGATGCGTTGTCCAATCGGGAGCAGGATATTTTCAATGAACTCATCATTGGCAAGCCTCTCAGGGGAGATAAGCAGTGCATCAATTTCATCTCCCAGAATCTGGTCCTTGATATTTCCCCAATCATCTTGATTTGTGGAATTAATTGTTACCGCGCGAATCCCGATTCTCTCCGCCGCGGCAATTTGGTTACGCATAAGCGCAAGCAGAGGGGAAATGATGATGGTCGGCCCACGTTTCTGATCACGCAGGATGCGAGCGCTTATAAAGTAAACAACACTCTTCCCCCAACCGGTCCGCTGTACAAGAAGCATTTTCTGACCTTGGTTGACAAGCTGGTCAATGGTCTCCCATTGTCCATTACGAAATTGAGCATTATGATTGCTCAACGCCACCCTGAGTAGGTTCAAAGCCTTTTCTTTTGACCAGAGCATATCCATTTCGCTATAAATCTCCAATTCGTATCATCATAAGTGGAACCATGTCAGGATAAATATGGGCTTTTTGTTTCAGCTGCTCATGGACGATCTTTTCCTCCTGGGCCAAAAGAGTCATTCGATGATTGCGGACCTGAGGAAGTCCGATTCTTTCAATCATTCTTTGGCGGGCAGCAAAAGCAAATTCGCTCTTTTCTCGTTCGCGCGTCATTCGCGCTTTGTGCTCCTGAACCAGCGTATCATAAATCTGTTTCCCGTATAACTCCGCAGCATTTTGCAATTCTTGATACTTGGTCTGGGATACCGATGAATCTAAAACCGATTTGACCGTTACATTTTCAACAAGAAGTACGTCCCATACATGCCTGGCCGTTGGCATCAACACGGCGCCGCTTTCTGCTAAAAACAACGGCATGAACCTTCGGCGATTCCAGTCCATTGCAGATATGGCAATACGCCATAAAGACCAGATTCCGCGAATATCTTGTGAGATGCCCTCAAGCGCCACCACCGGAATCGGTTGGCGAGGCACAAAAAGGGGCAGACACATCACAAGACCGCGAATCCGTGGTTCTTCAAGCGAAAGGCGCCTTGATGTCGGAAACTCCTCAGCTTCTCTGTCGGTAAATACCACATTTTCATCATACGTTCCGTCAGGCCAGGTAAGGTTCCATCCTTTACTCCTTCTGACGGCCTGGCCACCGTTTGCCTTGAGATAGCTAACCGTCATCCGCTCGACCCAATGAGGTAAGGGATGACTGAGCAGGCGCTGAACCTCGCCTGGCTCCAAACTTTCTGTTTTTCCTAATACGGAAACCATATCGCGCGCATCCCGCGCCTCTTTCTGCAAATGGGACACCACCCCTTCAACGGCATCCTCAACCTTTTCGGGGTTTAGAATAGCCTCAACATACATATCATCAAATATCCTGCCGGCCTGCACTGAATCCAAAACATCGCCGGTTTTATCAATGCCAAACTCCTGAAAGATAACAGCCAATTTTTGTTCAAGCACTTCGCGGACCCTGTGTTCGACAGAACCTTCAAAGACAAAATTGACTGCGCGAACGATGGTACACTGACCAATACGGTCCACCCGTCCGATGCGCTGTTCAAGACGCATAGGGTTCCAGGGGATGTCATAATTGATGACCACATGGCAAAATTGAAGGTTCAGTCCTTCTCCGCCTGCGTCAGTTGAAAGCAAAATACGGACATTTCCGGCAAAAGCCTCCTGCGCACGCCTGCGTTCCTCCATACCCATGAAGCCGTTCAGACAGACAACCGAAAACCCCCGTTCAGTCAGAAACCGTTGGAGCATTTCCTGTGTGGGAACAAATTCAGTAAATACCAGAACCTTAAGCTCTGGGTCTCCCTCTTCAGATTGAAGGCGATATAGCCAATCCAGAAGAGCATCGGCTTTTGCATCAGGGCCAGCCTGCTCGCAGCGTCTGGCAGCCTCCAAAAGCAGCTTCACTTCGGCCCGCTCGTTTTTAAGCGCTTTAAGCCTGGTTCGTAACAGCACTTCGAATTGTTCCTGTCCGTCAAGATCCGACCACTCCTCCTCAGACATGAGGGGAAAGAGCGTTAATTGTTCGGCATCTTGGGGAGTCGCAAGTGCTTCCAACCGCTTTTCAAGAGTTGCTCGGATAGCGCTTGTGCTGGAAACCACCAGGCGCTGCATCAGAATCATCAAAAAACCGATGTAGCTGCGTTTTTCCTTCATGGCCTGGTTATAGCTTTCTCGGACATACCCGGTTACTGCATCATAGAGACTCTTCTGGTCACGGTGACGGTCCGCCCACGACACAGGAAATAATTCAGTCCGGCGTGGTTTAAAAAGCGGTTTCCCTTCGGCATCAATAGCCCGATGCTTTTCCGTCCGGATAACATAGGGGGCAACACGTTCCCGGGTCACACTGCCTGCATCCGGAAATTCTTGCGCATCAATCAGCGATACTAAGCGGTGAAAAGCATCTGTCTTTCCCTGATGAGGGGTGGCTGAAAGCAAGAGAAAATAAGGGGATGTTTCGGCAAGCCCCTGACCCAACTTAAAGCGGGCCACCTGGTCAGTGCTGCCACCCAACCGGTGTGCTTCGTCCACGATAACCAGATCCCAACCCGCAGCTATCAAATCCTCAAAACGCTCGCGGTTGTATTCACTTACCTGTGCGGCGGTCCAGCCGCGGCGCCTATCCAGGGGCTTGATCGAATCCATCGGCACAACCACTTGGGAAAACATGGCCCAGGGGTTCAAAGTTGAAGATTTGAGGTTCCAGTTTGAAGACAGCTCATCCTCAAACATAGCTCCTTCCAGCGTTGAACCGGGGACCGCCGATATTCGTCTTAATGTTTTAATATCTTCGGGCAAGACTAAGTGAAAGCGTTCGTTGAAGTGGGTTTGCATTTCGGCCACCCACTGGGTTACCAAGCCTTTCGGAGCAATCACGAGCGTCTTTTTGACCAACCCGCGTAATTTGAGCTCGCGCATAATCAGGCCGGCTTCGACAGTTTTTCCTAAGCCCACTTCATCGGCAAGAAGATAGCGCACATTATCGCCCGCAACAGCGCGGGATAATGCCCGTATCTGGTGAGGAAGCGGGATAACGGAAGACTCGATAGGTGCAAGGAGGATATCCTGAGTCAGTGCTTCGGCTACCCGCGCGGCGGCAGCGATGTAGGCGATATTATCGGGCGAACCGGTGTCCGTGCTTTCCAGGGGCTTGAGCCGAGAGGCTGGGATGCGGACCACGGAGTCGCGCCCAGGCAGCCAAACGCGGCAGGTCGTTTCGCCCCAGAGCGTCTGGGTTTCGATGACCTGGCAGAACTGACGGTGATCGGGGCTGTAGTACCATCTATTTACATCAATCTGCATCATTCAGCAGCTCGCTTAACTCCAGAGCCTTGCCCTCGCACGCGCGATGCGCCGCCTTTGCCAGAACTTCGGCTCTGGCGGACAGAAAAGCGTCATAATCGTTCTTTACCCGCCCGCGCCGTTCATCGTCGGGGATGCCTTCATAGCCAACCGCCAACCGGGCGTAGGGAATGAGGTGCGTTCTCAGTCGCCGCTTCATCTCCTCTTCCCCAAGGGCGCAGTTGTCCGCTCGTTCCTTCAGATAGGTAATGGGGTCCTTGTTCGAGATGGTGCGGTTGGTCCGCCAGGTCACCAGTGCGCAGTTAAGCGCCCGAAAAATCTGCTCATCAGGGATTCCCGCATCATCGAGCGTCGCAGCCGGAAAGAGGTGGTGATACTCTCGAGGATGCTCTTTGGATGTAATGGTGGCGACCGTCGCCCGCGCCCCATCGGCCAGGTCCTCAGCGCCGCACTTGAGCTGCAGCGACAACAACCCACGGCCAAGGATCGACTTGCGTTTCGGCCAATCGGCCTGCAACACCATTTCCTTTGAGGGGAGCGGATACGACTCCTGGTTCATAATTGGCACAACTTCCTCGGCCGCACCGTCGCAGAGCACCTTTCGTAATCCACGGTAATCCTGAAGAGCGTTGGATGTGGATGACTGCTCATAGCGCGAGGTCAGGAAAGCCCGCCAGAGGTATTTGCGTAGGAAAAGTCGGGCATTACCCAACTTGTCCGGCTGCGTCGGCAGATGCTCCCACATCGCGGCGATAATGGGGATAGCCGTGTAGCTCGGAAGCCGCTGGGCGTCGAAGATGCTCTCGTCTGCGAGAAAACTCACCATCCCCTTGATGCCTTTGACGACCGTATCCCACTCGTTGAGCATCCGGGTGTAGTCGATTCCCCGATACCCTGCCTGGCTTGGGATGCGGTCCTGGCGCAGAGCTACCACGTCCAATACCAGACCCGGCAAATCAGCGTATTCCGCCGCCCGCGGAACGGCTATGTTCAGGGCGTCCACGTGCTCGTGCAACGACTTGCCGGTCTCTTCTTCTACCAGCGCCACCACGATGTCGTAGGTGGACAGGTGTACCGAACTGGTATTCATTTTGATGAAGACGTCCAGGGCCACTTCCTTGGGCGTCTTGGCCGGCAGCGCCAGGTACGGCAGATTGAACTCACGAACCTTCGTTCTGAGATCATTGATGATTTTCTTCAATTCCTTGTATGCTCGGAATTTATCGTCTGTATCTTCAAGAATTGCCTTCTCCACCCATTGATCGATGACATCCTCCATGTCTTGTGGACATAGGAGTGTGATCGGGATAAACCCTCGGCCCCAACATTCCTTCGGATCGTCCACCCACAGGGGATAACGGCTGCCGTTCTTCATCCAGCGGGCCTGCCCATAGACATAGGGCAGCTTCGTGGAGCCATTGCCAGGGTCATCCTCGAAGCCGATCAGGTAGGTCCGGTCCGGATACTTGTCGTGAAGACTGCGCCAGAGGGCCGTCAGCCGCTGCTGGCCGTCCAGGAGTTGTTCGGTGACCTTTTCGCCCGACTCCGGCGCGTCAACCATGGTGCGGCTTTTGAACTTCTCCTCATCGCCAACCTCCAGGATCAGCGTCGCGCCCGAAGGCAGACCTCGTAGGACCGTCGTCAGAAGCCCGGAAACCTCTCCATGTCCCCAGGCCATAAACCGCTGAAACCGCGGCAAAGTTATTTGCCGTGAGCGAATACGATTGAACCATTCTGGCAGAAATCGGTCATGCGCATGCATAAGTACTTCCTCCTTGGATCGCCATCATCCGTCCTCCCCCGAGCGGGTAATTGCCTGGTCGTACCACATAAGCAGCTTGGGGTCTTCCTGCAGGACGTCATCAGGGATTTTGCGGGCAACGGTGATAATGGTGGCGTAGTCGCGCTCCTGCCATGCCTTCTTGAATCCGGCGCGGACAGCCTCGAGGCGAAACACCTTGAGGCGCTTCTGGCTGGAAGTCAGGTAGTCCTCAAACTCCTTGAGTAACGACCGCTCGCGCAGCTTTTCCAGGTCGCCGGCCTTGTTCGGGTCGGGCACGTACCAGCGGTCTTTGGCCTTGGCGCGCAGGCTCTCGTCGTCCTTGGGCAGGTTTCGAAGCTCTTTGAAGTTTGTGGAGAGGTAGCTGTGAATCTGGTTCGGCACATCACCCTTGCCGTCGTAGCAAAGGAAGTTCTGCTCCAGTAATTCCGACAGCTCCAACGGCTTTTCATGCTTTTGCCAGCCACCAATTTCTTTGATGAATAACGGATGGATATCCTGAAATGTTTGCGGCTTACCTTTTAAAAGTTGGTGGAGCCAATTAATTGCAGAGACCTCATCATCAACAAAAAGAGTAAGCTTTTCTTCAAGACCGCCGAATTTCAAACGTTTCTGATCGTAAATTACTGCTTGTTCAGGGAGAAAATACATTCCGTCACGAAAGCTGAATTTGCTTTGTAATCCATCTTGAAATTCTTGGCTGTTTATAGGAATCACAAGACCTTTTCGAACAAAAAAAGCAACAAGCTGATCATAAAGGATACGAGGGTCGCGCTCGGGCACTTTTTCCAAGTACGGCTTCATATTGTTTACTTCTTCGCCGGCTTTCTTTTTAAATAAATACCAGTAACCTGATTCTTTAAATACCGGTAAATACTTCAGATGGGTACGGACAAAATCCCACACGGCTTCTGTAGAGCCGGCATCCTGCCTGCTGATAGTTTTGAGGAAACGTTCCTCAAAACCGCCATTGGGTTTGTAGGCGGAGATGACGAGGTCTTGTTTGACTGCAGTAGGTGTAGTTACAGCTTTAAAACTGCCTTGTTTTTTATCGAGTGCCGACACGTTTGCCACAATAAAACCAGCCTCGGTTATGGCTGCTTGAATGACATTCCACACTGCTGATTTTGTATTGGAAAATTCAACAGTTATCCATCGTCCTGGTTTGAGAACCCGATAGGCTTCTTTAAAACAAGCAAACATCAGTTGGCGATATTCGTTAAGGCCTTTACCTTGAGTTTTGTTTTCGATGGCCTCGGGTTCGTTGTTGGTGATTACTTTCAGCCATGATTCCCAAAGAAAATTGAGTTCGGAATAGTTGAGATTGGAACCAAAAGGGGGGTCCAAAAACAGATAATCTATCGCGTTGGGTGGAATTAAGGTGTTCTCCAAGCTCTGACATTGAATATATTCTTTATTCTTTGCCAAAAAAGCCTTCACAAAGTCTTTAGTTTTCCCTTCTGCCACTTTAGCAACTTCAGCTTCTGCGTTCAATGATGATACATATAGTGTGCCACTCAATGGTCCATTACCACGGTTACCGAGATTGTATCTGACAAGTCGAGAACATAATGTGGCTACAATAGATTGAAAGATCAGCTGTGTATGCAGATCGCATTTAAAAAGTAGAGTTGCCAAACCCCATAGTTGTCGCTTCGTATAGAAATGATGCACATGGGTAATGCCAATGGGATCATTACGCCTCGTTTCGCCGCCATCCATCATACGTTTTGTCGGGAACCAATACGGAATATCCATCTGTTCGATTTTCTCGATCAGTTCCAGATCAAACCGATCCGGCTTCTTTTCAAATCTTTTTATTCTGCCGGAAGCAGGCTCTATTGCTGTGTAGTTGATGAGAACCGGAACTTGCTTGGCTTGGCGGATGGTTTGTTTGAGAGCCTTGTCGTACTTGTTCACCCACGCTCGATCCATGCGGCGCTTCGTGAGCATTGCCCCACAGTGGGGACAGGGGAACTCATCTTGCACCTTGCCCACGTCTTTATCCACTGCAGATTCCCAAAAAACCACTTCGCGAGTACATTCTGGGCAGACAAAGACATCCGACCAAACCGTATAGTTGATTTTTCCTTTGGTGTTGCCATCGCTGTGGAGCGTCTCGTACATCCAACCGCATTCGGCTTCCACTTCCTTCAGAATACGCTTGGCTTCACGCTCGAATGCCTGCACATCCACCGGAGTATTGTAGTTATAAGCAATGAAGGTGGCCGCAGGAGATAGATCATTGAGCACAGCTCGGCGTGAACCTAGCTTTGAAAACGGCTTCCAAATTGCCTTACCGTTCTCGTCTGCCTCCTGCTGAGAGATCGTCCCGTCTTTTTCGACTCGATAGCCCAGAGACTCGACCGTTGCCTTATCGCCGCACATCTGGGCAGCCACTCCCGTCATCCCCGTCCCGCAAAATCCATCGAAAACCACGTCTCCCGGCTCTGTGTAGTGCAGGATGTACCGCATAATTGCCTTGTGCGGGACCTTGGTGTGGTAGGAGTGGGCGTTGTAGATCGGGTCGTTTTTCCCCTCGCTCACATCCGCGGCAAACGGCTCGCGGCTGTATGGCACATTGGGATCGTAAGGCTTGCCATAGTGCTTGATAAAGTCAGCAATCCATGGATTCGGACAAGCTGTGTAATACGGCGGGTCGGACAGCGCCAGGATGTCGTCATCCTCCCCGATGGGAAATCCTTCGATGTTGCGAAACTCGGGGTCTTTCAGCTTTTCACGCAAAAGGCCGAGAAAATACTTACACCGCTCATCGTCGTTTGGGAAAGTAAGTCCCAGGCATTCCACCGGTTGACTGGCTTTTTCTTCCAGCATTTCTTCATACGATTTTTCAAACATATCTTTTTGAGAGTCGGAAAAGATGCGGACTGATGAGGATGATTGTTTTTTCATGCGTTTTTGCCTGCTGCCCGGATATAAGCCTCTGTTTTTAATTGGCTTTATGAAATCTACCTTAATCTGCGCCTTCACCTTCATTTAATGCGCTATTTTATGCAAATGAACATCCTGTCGCGCATAGAAAGCATTTCTATGCGATTTTCTATGCGCAATTTATAGGAAATATTCATAGCGTGCCCACCGTCGTTTCCCCACCTGTTTGATCTTTTTGTTTTCATCAATCAATTCAAGAATGAGCCGTCGGGATTGATTGCGGTCGAAGTGAGTAATCTGTCTGATTTCTTCATTGGACAGGCCCGCCTCGCCGCGTTTTTGTCTCTCGATCAACACACTCAGAACCCTTGTTTTAGCTGCTTCCCAATCAATGCGTAAGTTCCGCTCCAAATGTTCTGATGCTGAAAAACGTCGATGCAAATCTCGTCTCAAAATCCAGTAGGTTCCTCTGCCAGTGCCCCCGCGTTCCAAATAACCAAGTTCCGATTCCATGCGACTCAACATTTCTCGTGCATCATTTTCGCTCTGTTGAGTGATACGCACCGCTGTTGCCGTATCCAGTTCAGGATGCCGCAACAGGTGCTGAATAATGAGCAGATGTTCCAGCGGAAGTAACCGGCCCCGGTCCGATTCTTCCGCTACGAAGGTCCGAATCGATGGGGAAAGCGGGGTGGCGCGAAAGATAACGCGAACGGCGTTTCCTTCATCCATAATCGTGGGTGGCTCCTTGCCCTCCATCAGGAGTGCTTGATACATCCGCCGGACCCCCAAGTTGCTCCGATTTACCAGGCGCAGGCGCGTCAGAGCATCTACGAGTGCGGGATTTCTCGGAACCGGCTCATGGCGGAGAATGTTTTCCGGTGTAATCCCGCCCGGAAGCCCACCGGGATTGCTGACTTCCAACCTGCCCTTGAACTGCTTGACCAGTATCGGCCCCGGAATCCGGTAATCGCTATGCACAAGCGCATTTAATAATGCCTCTCGAAGAGCTATTTCCGGATATGTACGGATTTCAAAATGAAACAGCCCCTGTTTAAGAGTTGTAATCGGATTGTCGGCCATAATCCGGTCAAGGATACGCTCCAGCGCAACTGGAATTGCTTCGTATCCGTCTGCACGGTCAGTATAATTTGTATCACTCGACATGCGCAGGTGAGTCCAGACATAGCCGGGGAAATATTGTCTAATCGCTTCGTTTGTCCCAGCCAGAAAAAGACCGGCCCGCAAAAGGCGGCTGTGGCGAATGAGGCCAACTGCGCCTAGAAGATCCCAATCGGTCTGACGAAGCAGGTCATCCGGCGCTTTCTCCCTTGCGGCTGCTTCACGAAGTTTTTCCATGGCAGAAGGGGAAATCAAGGACTCCAAAGGTTCAGGTATTTCGGTTCCTGTGAAATCGGTTTCTCCGGTTTCAATCATGATCTTACGGCGCATGGTTCCTGTAAGGGGCTGACAGTCTTTACCGATGCGAATGGTTCCCTTGCCGCTAGTGTCGGTATAAGGTGGAAGCCCCGGATAAACCTGCATCACAATCAGGCGCCCGGTACCTTCTGCAACGCTTAATTCTTGAAATACCGGCGTAAGCTTCGGATCGGTGGAGTCATAAACCGCTTTTTTCAGACGATTCAAATCCACCTCGGGCGGCACACCCAGGATAGCCTTCGCACGCCCCACTTTCTTGTCGTTGACTCCGAAAACGACTGTGCCGCCTCCACCATTGGCCATGCACACGGCCATCTCAACAACCAAGCGTACGGCATCTGTGATGCTGCGGGTGCTCCACTCTTTAAAATCCAAGTCCTGATCTTCCAGATCACATGCCGGATGCACATTCAATTCATCCAGCAGGTCTCGAAGCTCCGAAGTATCTCTCATCTTCCTTACTCCAGCACAATCCGGACTTTACCCGGTTCTTTGCCTTTGGTGAGTTTCTCCAAGTAATCCTCAAACCGTTTCCTCATCTCCGTTGGTGTTGCGGGCGACCCGCCTGAAAGCAAAGCTTCGCGAAGGTCTTCGATGCTTACAGCAACTTTGGTTAGCCCGGAAAGCACTTCTTTTAAAGCATGGATAAAATCATGGTTTAAGTCATCGGGCAGGCTTCTTTTCTTAATAAAGCCATCTATCAATTTTCGCTCGGCAGGTTTGAGCAGGTTGATATTTTCTTTCGTGGTCGGGTCTTCAAGATTGGTAAGTATGGTTTGCGTCCAATTCTCCAACATTTTGTCCAACTCATCATCAAAACTGTTTAAAATCGTTGAAACGGGCATTCCTCCGTAAACGGATTCAACGCCGGGTTTGAATTGGCAGTGCGGGCAAAGAGGGGAAGCATTCAATTCCTGCTCAATCAAAGCAAAACAACTCCTCTGTCTGTCTAGGCGGCTTTGATAATCAGCAAGGTGCTGGCGCGGCATGAGATCAATCGTGGTAAGCTTCTGCAATGTTTTGACTCGATCATCATTCATCAGTTGGACTTTACGTTTATCCTCTTTCACCCCCAAGCGCGCTTTGGAATGCATGGACAGGTAAACGGCCATGTAATCGCGTTTTAGTTTGGATAGATGGGTATTCAGCGTTTGCCGTAATGCGCTCTGGTCCTTAGCTTTGAAATTTTCAATCGCGGTGAAGATCTCCGACCGAATGGTTTTCATTTTATCAATCCACTCATGATCAGACGGAAGGAACGCCTCCGCCTGAGTCAGATAGCCTGCCATTGGCACGAAGTCCGTGACAATCTCCTGAAGGGTTTTAGTTTCTAAAAGCGTGCTCAGGCCATCTCGATGAGCCTTCACTTCAGAGGCTTCATATCTGAAATTCTTTAATTTTCCTGTTGTATTGTAAGCCTGAAGCGATTCAAGAAATGTCTTGGTGGTGTCCAGTTTTGATCTCAGTTTGTTCGCTTCATCTTCAGAAAGTAGGTTGCGCCCCCAGAAGCTCAATCCTGTTTGAACATTGTTTTGAGTCACGACAATGCCTTCCACAAGTCTTTGGATGATGGTCTGAAGCTTGGTCACAACGCCGTCAGCCTTCTCACCACCCATAGTGATAATCTGAACTTCGCCCGCCGCTAACATAACGCCGGCGGTGCAGTAGGGTTGAAGCAACTCGAATAACGCCGCAAGCCCCGGCAGATTCCAATCTTTAGGTTTTTCAATATGTTTGAAGAAAATTAATTCATCCACTGCCGTGCCGGCCAGTTGCTGCAATGAGGTGGCATCAAATTTTTTACCGGGAATGGACAGGACCACTTCGCCGGCAGAGACCAGTGCGGCAAGTAAAATAACCGCCCACTCTGGTTCAAGCCGGAAACCTTTGTCCGGTGCAAAATATTCAACGCCATAAATTTCCTGTATCAGTTCTGAGCGGTTAACAACTTGTCCCTGTCCTTTGCCTTTCATAATATCAAGAATATATTGAACATATTTTGACCGCCCGGGGTCGAGTCTTTCTCCATCCAATAATTCCAAGGCATCCAGCACCGCAGTGGCCTGCTTTGTGGGTTTTTGACCGGCGAGTACTCGTAAAGCATCCTGTGCCGCCTGCGTGCGGTTTGTGCCTGTAATGAGAATCGAGAATACTGGGTAATGGGGCGCCTGATCCTGGAATTTCATAGCAAGACAAATCCCTGCAACCGTGTTCACCAGATCCCGGAAATTGATGCGCTCGTGGGGGCTGATGCGTGACAATTCTCGAATGTTCTTCCCCTTTGCCCATTCAGAAATTGATTTTGTCCGATTCTGATAAGTAATTTCAAAAGCCGTCATCATATTCTTCTGTAGCCAAAGCACAAGGTTTTGGAGAAATTTTGATGCCTTTGCTTCGTAAGTTGCTTTTTTGTTTCCCGAAGCAGCGGAGGCAAGATCCAAGGCGCCGGCATAGTTGTGCACCGCAGCGCGGAATTCATCATCTGTATGTACCAACTTGAACACCAAATCTTGCGCGTCCGTTACATATTTTTCTTTTGGTGGCTCAAACGGCTGAAGAAAGTATATGTAAAAATCTCTGGGCGGCACTGCCGTTGAACGTTCGTTGGGTGCGCCAAAAAACAGATAGCCTTGTCGTGCCGCTTTGCGCTCCTGCCATTCAATTTCGTGCTGCCAGATTTTATAGCCGCTCACATACGTTACATCCGTGCATTCCATGACGCGACGAAGCGCATCGTAATAATAGCGGTCAAGCTTTGAAGCATCAAGGCTTTCGGCGCGGTTTTCGATCAACGCGTCGTAATCATCTGTTTTGTTGAGGTCGAGGAAATACTGTCTATTGTCTGCATTGGATGAAATAAACTGGCCGCTGACGGTCTTGTGGATTTCTTTCAAAACAACTTCCACATGCGACAGCAAGTCATCGGCAGGATCGCCACCAAGCTCTTCAATGCCGGGCTGAAATAGGCAAAGGGTATCTCTCAGCTCTTCGGGCGTCGCACCCAGGTTTGCATAAATGTCACCTGTTGTCAGCCGATGGACGGAAAGCGCTGCAATTAAACGCAGGGCCATGTCCTTGTAAGCCGGTCGTGTAAATGCCTGCTCAATTCGGGATTCAAGCACCTGACTACAATCAATAACCGCCTTGATATCCGGGACGGCCCGGAAAGACGGATTCTCTCTCAATGTTACCCAATAACCGTCGTAGGCAATAACGCCAGGCCGATCAGCCGGAACTTCCTTGTTAAGCATTTCCTTCATGGCCTGTGATAAGGTTTTCAGCACCTCCCGTTTTTCTACAGCGGTAACTCGTTCAAAGGTATCAATGTAATCGGGATGAACTGGAAACAGGCGAACAAATTCGTCCATGCGCTCGTTCATTCGACCATAGAATTTGGAAAAAGGTGTGAGGTACTCCCGAATTTTCTCTTGCTGATCGGCGGTCTTTTTAAGTAAGCGCTCCGCCACGACAAATTTGACGTCTTTACGCGCAATGAGAATCTGTTCGAAGCGATCCTTCACGCGTCGAATACTATCGGCTACAAAGGAAAAACGGGGGCTATCAAAGATGGCTTCCTGAACACCAGCAATCAAACGGAATTTCAAATCTTTACAAACTTCGCCAATCTCTCGCAGGAAATTCAGATCGAGAATAAGTTCTTGATCCTTGCGGGTTCGCAGGTAATCGAGAAGTTCGTCAACGACCAGCAGAAGGCCGGAATCAGGATATTGATGATGGAAAATGGCCATCATATCTTCAAGCGCTCGTTTGTTGTTCGACACTCTATTGGCAGGGGGAAAAGTGAAGGAGACGCCCATTTTCGCAAGATTTTCTTCCAGTTCGGCCACTAGTATTTCGCGCAGAGACATTGTTGTCGAACCAATTTCTGTCCGGATCACCTTAAAGCGCCCGCAGATCTTACTCATAGCTTCCGCCACTTTTTTATCGTTCAGATCGTTTGCCAGATCACTGTGTTCAGCCAGAACGGAAATAACAGACATTAGGTGCGATTTACCGGTGCCGTAATTTCCCACAACCAGTAATCCCTTATTATCAATGGGCTTGTCGAATTGGAGCTGGGGCACAACCAGATTGATGAGCCTCTCTGCCATTTCTTCGGAAACAACATAAGTCTGCACGAGCTGCCGCGCGGTTGCAGCTTCATCGGAAGAACGCAACTCAATAACAGATTCAATAGGCTCGAACTGGATCAGGTCTCTATATTCTAAACCTTTAATTTCCGATACAGACATTTTGCTTTTGTTCACTTGTGTCATTGTGCATGCCCCCACCTGAAAGTAATACCTGTAGTTCCATCAATGCGCTATGGTACACTCGATCAGCAAATCCCGCGTAGGATATCTTTTATATTCTGGATGATCCGGCTCTGCATAGACCAGATAGTCGCCTTCAATCATTCCGCTACATGATGCGACAATCGTTTTATTCCTGGAAAGCCCTTGTAACAGTCGCAAAGGATCTTGTTTCATAGATGCGGCAAAAAGAATCTCTATATTGTCCAGCAAGATTATGTTTGCATTTGATTGACCCAAAAGGCCTGAAAGAAGTTTAGGCAATTGCAGCATTCGTTGTCGTTGATTCAGTTCAAGCATCGCTTTGGAAAGTTCGAGACTCACATTTATAATGGGGGCACCTGTGCGTTCATGGATAGCACGCAATACCTGTGTTTTGCCCGTTCCAGAAGCACCCACCAAGAAAATCAATTGATAATATAATTGAATGGCATCTTGTATTTTGCTTAAAATTCTTTCTACAGACAGCTCCATGCGCCTTCCTTAAGGACACTATTTCTTTTCTTCCAGCCAATGATCAATGGCGCCTTTTCTAAAGCGCCAATGCTTGCCGATTTTCTGAGAGGGAATCTTACCCTCCCGGACCAGTTTGTAGAGTGTTGATTTAGATATTTTTAGGTAAGCGGCTAATTCGTCGATGGTTAGGACATTACTTGGCTTTTCATCCATTAAATCGGCCCCTTTAGTTGCAAAGTAAATTGAAAACACGAAATTAATTAATCGATAGAACTTTTACAGTTACTAACAGTTATTGTCAATTGCTTTTTTTTGATTATAAATTGGTGGGTGCTTTCGCTATTTAACTTATCCCAGATTACGCAATAGAAAAATAATTTACAAAAAAACAGCCATTGCGGGGGCAAAGCAACGAAACAATCTCATATAATCAATGACTTAGGTTGCTTCTCTTCGCTCGTAATGATGATCTTTACGGAATTTAATGCTCTATTGCGTAATCTGGGTTTAAGAAATTGCTGCGGTCCCACGCTCCTGATCTACCGTTAGCTCGACTGCAGCGATCTGAAAAACGGCTTCCCCCGCGGGAATAATAGGGACAGCGCCCGGTTATCAAACCTATTTCTCAGGTCTTAAAAGCAGCCATCAGTTGGGAGATTTTGGGTGGACACCCGGGATTTTATGGATAAACTGGCGGAAGTGCATGGGAATCGAACCCACCCGGGACGGTTTTAGCGCCCCGCACCGGATTTGAAGTCCGAAACAACGATATTTTTAACCCCTTGATCTAAGGTCTGATTTCCCGTAACATATTAAATATACATCTAATTTGTGCTTCTATCTATTCCCTTCTATTTCCAAGAATTCAATCCGTTGCGTTATTTTCTATCACAATTTTATCACAGTTAATCCCTGTTACCTCAGATCCACAACAGTAGCAACACCTAGAAAAATATCAGAGATCAAATCTAGCAGCACTCATCACCTAGCCCATGTTGCCCACAGCACCTAGGTCAATAATCAGCTGTCATTCTTAAGTTCAGTTGTGTCAGGTAATCAGCAGGTAGCTTCAGGTAGACTTCTAGTAGGTGAATGAACCTATCACTGGATATTTCGCTACTTTGATCTTGAGAATCCTTCAACAGTAGCGACTTGTTTCTGAAACAATGTCCCAGGTCATGTATTCATTACACTACAGGGCGACAACTCATGATTTGCTGATGCCTTACTTGTCGCCCACTCTCAGGAAATATTGTATTACCCATCAATAGTCGCGCAAAATTGACTTCTGCAGAAAACGGATTTCAATCTCCCATCGGTTGTGAAGTTTTTAATAGTCAGGGATAGAATATTAATTTTGGTGCAAAAGTTAATCGCCAGTGTCTCGACGTTTTAACTAATAGATAACGTAAGGCATAAAAAGAAACCTTCTTTCCCTTCGTCAGTTTCTTCTCCAAAAGAAAGGCCTGAAACTACGGAAGAACATCATTTTTCCTGCTATCTGACAAAGTCCCTATGATATACTAACAAATTTGAAATGGCATATTACTAAAAAATACCAAGTATTAAGGGTTCATTATGCCCGGTATTTAAACACTTTTATATTTGCCTTCTTTTCGAAAAAGAGTAATAATGCTTTGAACATCGGAAAAAACCAAGTTGGTATATTAATTATTCGGCACGATTAACTATTTTTCATGATGAATATATGGAAGACCGCCTTATAAATCTTGCTAGACCATACGAAATTGTCAAAGAACTTTTTCATGGCAATTCAGAAATATTAAATGAATTTTAAGGTAGATTTTCTGTGGTGATTTTGAAATTCGTCGAATTATTTTCCAAATCATATAAAAGTGTTTTGGGACTTGATCGTGATACTTAACAAAGACAAGACACACTTTTGCTTCGAACTAAAAAATTATATCTCGTCTTTTAGGCAGGTTAATTTTGGTTGAATGCAATAAATATTGGAAAAAGCGATTAAACAGAAAAGCAAAAATATAGAGGAGGTCTCTTACTATGAAGAAAATCACAATATTTTTTACAATTATTATTCTGGCCGGTTGTGCAAGCACCACATATATAAAAACCATACCTTCAGGTGCAAAAGTTTATGAGAATGGCACATTAAAGGGTTTTACGCCACATATGCACTGGGACAGGGAATCTGGCAAAGCCAGTAGAACATTTACATTACAAAAGGAAGGGTATAAAGATAAAGTGATAACCATAAAGAAGACTGATTTTAATCCCTTCAGACTGATTGGTCCTCCAATTTTGGCGTTGCCATGGGTTCACGATTACCCTGCTGAATATATATATGAATTAGAAAAAAGTGAACAACTAACATCCAAAGAAACATTACGAAACGACACTAATATTGACACGTCAGATAAACAAAAAACACCTGACTCCACAAGATATAATGAAATGTTAAGAGAATTAAGAGATTTGAAAAACGAAGGTTTATTAACCGATGAGGAGTACAAGCGTAAAAGGCAAGAGATCATCGACCGTATATAAAACACAATCTTCGATAAATGGTGTTGAGCTTTGAAAATATCTGGCCCGAAGATAAAATTATTTTTAATAATGTTTTGTAGTATGTCATTAGTGACTATTTCTGGTTGTACATATAATTATTACAAATACAAAGATCAAAGTTATCGTTCACCTGAAGAAGCTCTAAATGCTCTTGAATATGACATATACCAAATAAAATCACGAATCAATCCTACTAAGAAATATAGAGGTGGTAGTGCCGCGGTGGTCATCCCGTCATTTGAAACTTTTATTGCATTTGGAGTAAAAAGTACGGGTTTGCCTAACCAGGAACAAATTTACTACATGGGGAAATTTTTAGTTACCACGATTAGTGCTACTGCTCTTTTTGTAGAACAAAGAAAAATATTCGAGAAGGTAACTATGATTGAAGACAAACATCCACGACCTGCTATAGAAAAGATGATTACAAAATATGATGCAGTAATATATTTTGATTTGGTCAGCCCTCATCAATCTCAGTGGTTTATTAGAGCAAGGCCAGAATATGTAAATATGCCTATAAATGTCGATCAATCGAATATAGTGGGATATCAAAGAACATTATCCTGGCTAAAAGAAGTTGAAAAAAGATTAGACGAAGCAGGCTATGCTCCAAGGAGGTAAAATATTGAAATGCGAAATGTGATCGCAATCATGACAATAGTTGTATGCTTTATGTCGGAACCCGTTTTTGCTCAGTTGGCGATGGGACATAAGGTTGATTTTTCATTGTCATGGCCAGTGATTGAATATAAAACAAAGTATTCTTTGGCCGTCGGTGTACATGATCAACGTCCTTACATCATTAAGGGAGAGAAATATCCAATTTATGCCGGCACCATGCGATCTAGATGGGGTGTGCCGTGGGATATTAATACTCAAAGTAATAAACCATTATCTGATGATGTTGTTTCAGCCGTAGCATCAGGATTCATGAATGTTGGGATAAAAACGGACACCGCTCCATTGCTTTTTTCTGATCAACAAACCACTGTCGTTAAAAGACTAAGAAACTTGGGAGCAGAAAGAATAGTTCTAATAAATCTACGCGAATGGAAAGTAGATATTTGGAGCAGAGCTGGCTTTTTCATAGATGCGCAGGCAATTGTTTACGACAAAGATGGACATGAAATCGCAAGTAGTTATGTGTGTCATCGAAATGTGGGCTCTGGAGATGGGTCAGTCGAATCCGTTATTAGTGCTGCACAATCATATTTGAATATGTTGTTAAATGATGACAAAATCAAAGTAGCTTTGGAAGCTGAATCTACTTTTTCAGAAGTTACGGAGGTCGGCAGAGATGCACGATTTATTGCGTACAACAACGGAACTGTTTTGGATACCAAAACCAATCTGATGTGGGCGAGTAAAGACAATGGTGAAAATATTAATTGGAATATTGCACAATATTATTGCGGTACTTACCGTGGAGGTGGCTTTACGGATTGGCGTTTGCCGGCAATACATGAGTTGATGGAGTTATATGATAGCAATAAAATGAGACCATCAAAGTGTGCCAATGATTGTGATCTAGGCGTAATTACGACATTGATTAATATAAGCTGCGGTTATTTGTGGACTTCAGATAAAGAACAAACCGGATTCCGTGACGGGGCTTATTATATCAATTTTAACGATGGTACTCAAAATATATATCCATTAAATTATTATGAATATTTAAGAGTACTTCCCGTACGGACCGCCAAAGCACCTAGGCATGACCTTCTAGAAAAATATGACGCGGGAATTAAAAAAGGTAGTTTTGAACGTTCAAGAGCTCAGAGACTCAGAGAATTAAAAAAATTGAAAGATGATGATTTGCTGACGGACGAAGAATACGAGAAAAAAAGGAGAGAAATCATTGATTCTATGTAAAGGAAAATATAGATATTGAATCAGTCAAGTAAAAGTGTGCTCGTTTAAATTATCATAATCAGTACTTGAGTTGACAGTGGCCAGTTCCCCCCGGATTGTTCTCGGGTTTAAGCTCCTACCAAATCATCCATATTTTTCTCGGCAAAAAGGCCTTTGCTGTCCAAAAAAGCCAGCATCGGTGTTCTGCCCCGACAACGCTTGCCCTTATGTGTCCATTACAAATTTTAATAATCTATATAAGCATCCAGATCAGTTTGCAAGGTCTCAAGATCACTATAAATCTTCTTCCGAAACGCAATCCGGTAAAACTCATTTAAAATTGTCTGGTGAAACCGCTCACAAATCCCGTTGCTCTGTGGACTTCGAACCCTGGTCTTTGTATGCTCAATCTCATTGAGCTGCAAATAAAGCTGATAATGATGCCTATCAGGCGCTCCGCAATATTTAGTCCCACGATCCGTCAATACCCGTAAAACAGGGATGTTCTGCTGTGCAAAAAACGGCAAAACACGATCATTCAACACATCCGCAGCTGTTACAGGAACTTTCGCCGTATAAACTTTGGCAAATGCCACCGATGAATAAGTGTCCACGACGGTCTGCTTGTAGATCCGCCCAACACCCTTCAAATAACCGACATAAAAGGTGTCCTGGCTTATCCATAGGCCGGGTATTCATATGCCATACGAACAACCGCTTCTTCAATTTCCGGCGTAACACGATTCTTTATGCAGGGCTTTTGCCGGCTGTTTTCTCGAAGACCTTCCAGTCCTCCTTCTTCATAGGCTATCTTGATGTCATAAAAATGCTGCCTCGATTTTTGTGAGGCAACGTTCTAAATACTCACTCTACGTCCGGTAACATTTGTTAATGAGGCAACGGGCACATTTGTCTGTCGCTTTCTTTGAAGTTTATGACTCTTTGTGGAATAAGAATTTTTTGCCTCATAGGTCTGATAAGAAACAACCTTTTAATCGTTAGATATAACCCTTTTACAATTGACTCAACTTTCTATTGATTGAAATTAAAATAGCCAATCGAAGGATTATCAAGTGTTCCAATAATCGTTGCTCTGTCAAGGAGCAAATTGGATTCTTCACAACAAGTTTCCGGCAGTAAGGCACAATTATGGCAAGCAGCCAAGTTACATGAACTAGGTCCCTGTCCTTTGCTGTCAATACATATTGGATCACTTGAACACCATCTGGCATTTTCAATTGCATTGTAAACTATACTTTCAAGATTACCTGGTTTGCCTTGTCTAACAAGACCACCTAAAGAGCCTTCTGAATCACCTGATGCTGTATAAACCAAAACTCCGTTCATCACCTCATTTGGGGATTCAAGATTGCAATAAATTCTTTCCCGCAATGCAGAACTCCCATAACCGCATTCGTAACTAAACTGGTTTATTACCAAATGGGCAAATGTGTGAATCAAAACAAATTGAGGGGTAATGTTTCTTTTTCCCTTACCCCTTTTTTGTCTTTCTTTATTGTAATTATCTGAAAGATGTTTGATTCTTGTGATTATTTCTTCGTTTGTTGCCCATTTATTCATACATCTTTCATTGAATTCGAAAAATACGCCTTCGCCTCTTACCACTACCGCAGGGAGCCAGGTTATTGATTTCCCCAGTTTAATGAAATCTTTTTTTTCTTTTAAACTTTTTCCATCATCGGGTAGCCATCTTGAAAAACCAACGAATGCTCTTGTCTCCCTCAATTTATGCAATAAGCCAATACTTGAAAATCCATTGTAGATCGCTCCACCTATTTCAGAATCATCATAATTGTGTGCCTGATTTTTCGTAACAAAGAAATCCTGGTTTTCTCCTCCCGCTTCCGCAAGAATTGCATCATATTCCATCTTGCGGTATTTCTCCTCTGAATCATCAGTATTTGAACTGTCTGCTCCCGAAATTCTTTTCGTTGCAGCTTCCAGTAGTTTTTCTGTGTAAAGCTCTTTCTTCTCCTCCGTAAAATTCCTTTCAGCAACTAATTCAAATCTCATTCGCTGAAAATTGCCATTCTCCATCCCTGTTGTCAGAAATCTCCAATTTTTTTCTAATACTTCAACCAAATGTCTATCAACAGAATTATCCCACTGAGGCAGATAGATTGAACTGCGTATCTGAGGAAAATATACATTTGAGGCACCCTTCTGAACTACTATTAAATGTTGCCCGCAATGATTTGTATTTTTTCTGTCGGCTTCTTGTCCAAGCCAAGGTTTACCACCCGAGCAAGTAATCCCGATTTTAGTAAGTGACTGTTCATTGAAAGCACCTGTCATAGTTTTATGTTGACCACAACTACAAGTGATTTCAATTCCAGACAATGCACCAGAACTTCTCCCTGCTCTCAATCTTAAGCTGTGTTCTCCCTCGGGATATGCTCTATCATGTACCCATTCCATAAAAGGGAAATCTTCAATATGGCCATGAGGGCAAATGGCAATAAAACGAACCGGGATCAAACGCTGCCTTTTCTTTTCAGGGATATCCTTGCACGACATACCCTTATTAAAAGAAATTCCTGGACAAGTCGGTTTTTGCGAATCATAAATTGAAGCTTTTTCCATGTGCCCACACCTCGTGCAATAGTGCCATCGTGGGAATCTTACGAATGGAATTTTCAGTGATGGATTTATAACTCCTGGTCCTGGATCTCTGAAATCAGGCGGTAATCTGAATTCATTTACTTCTAATCTCCTTGCTAATCGCTCTTCTATTACCTTGAATTCATCTAATTCGGTAATCGTTCTGAATTTTTCTTCCCACATATCAAGCCCAATTACCATCAATGATTCGTCATTTGGAAAGTTTATCATCTGTCCAACGCCCCACGGAGAAATTAACTGAGATCTTCTTATTGGCTTTTTTGCTGGCATATTAATTGTCTATGTTTATGTATTCTGGAGGAATTACATACGCTTCACAAGTAGAGTCAACATTTCTCATTGATGTTGGTGTTGGCCAAGCCCTTGCTTTAATATCCTCTGATGGATTTGTTCCAGCCGGATACATTAAAGGAATATTTGTTTGCTGGCCGAATGAGCCATACACAAGTGGCAATTCATTTTTCCAATATTCAAGCTTTTCTTCAATTAATTTAACCGTCTTATCGTATTCTTCTCCGTCAATCAAATGCACCCTGTCTGTAATAATTTGAATCACTCTTTCAATAATTTCATTTTGCGGAAAAGGTTTTGGTTTAGTTGAACTATGGTCAGTAGAATATAATCTAATCAACCCAACTAAGATGGCGTGAAGTGCTCTTTCTCTTGCCGGTGTGGAAAAGGGAGTAACGCTTGTAGGTTCAACCTTGCTGTAGATTTTAGAGTGGTATTCCTGGAAATGCTCAAAGTGCGAGCGGTCTCTTGGCCTTGAACAATTGAAAATTGTAAAGATAAGTCCCGGACCTTTCTTTGAGCGACCAACACGACTTGTTGCCTGAATATATTCAGAAGTTGTCTTCGGTTGCCCTATTACTGTCATTAGACCTAAGCGCGGGATATCAACGCCAACTGAAATCATATTTGTTGCAAGACATACGTCAACAGGATATTCTGCATTATCTCCTGACCACGGTTTTAAAAGTTGCTCCAAGTACTCAGGTATGTCATTACTGTTGATACGACTGGTCAACTCAATATATCTGTTAATGAATCTTCTTTCATCTCCTTTAATAGCTTTTCGAATCCAAATTGAATTCATATATTCCCGTATGTCTGCACGAATGAGTGTGGCTGCATGACCCAACTCACGAATACTGTTAAAGTAAGTCAAGACTGTCCAATAAGGGTCTCTTAAAATATCCTCTGTTACAGGAATTGATTTTACTGATTGCAGTAAAGCAGATAAAACTCTCACTTGTGCAGTTGCATGAGATGGTAAGGCAGATGCAAATATCCCCGCATAAATTCTTCCAGGACTATTTTTGTCTTCATAAGCAAAGAAAGAATCTCCTGCATTTAAACATTGGGGAGGGAAGATATTTACATTGTTTGTTCCTCTACCATATAGTGAATTAATTTGTTCTTTTGCCCTGCTGATTGTTGCCGTCGATGCAATAATTTTTGGCTTTATATTGTCGGCGGTGCAGAGTTCCTCAATCATCGTTTCATACAATCCAACCATTGAACCCAGCGGGCCGGAAATCAAATGTAACTCATCCTGGATAATAAGTTCAGGTGGAGCATACGGCCTTTCATTTTCTTTAAAACCAAAAAGTGCTTTTGCTTCCGGCTTCCATGTTAGCATTGCAAACTTATCAACAGTTCCGATTAACAGAGTGGGTGGTTTGTCATAAATATCTTCATCAATTACAACCAACGGCAAATTATAATCAGTTTTTGAAAAATCACATTGCTGATTATCGCATTGATAAATAATCGTCTCTTTCGTTCCGACTTTTCTCCTCTTATACCCCTTGACCTTATTTGTTTTCGCTTCTTTTAAGTAGCCCATTTGAGAACCACACCATGGACATTTAAGAATGATGAATGGGTTATCGTCTGCTTTTCCTTGCTCCATTCTCTGAAATAATCGTCTTGCATCCTCTCTTTTGTTTGGAGTCATCTCTCCAACCCAAAGTCCAATTGAAATTCTTGCCGTTCCTAATTCTTCCTCGTTTTCCTTTCTGATTTTATCACAGGCACAAATCAATGCAGCCGCTCGTTGAAACTGTTGTGCTGTTAACAATCGCAAAGTGTAACGCATCAGCACCGTCGTTCCCGAATCATTATTATCTTTTATTCTTTTCAGAAAAATTGTGAACGCTGACAAGCCAAGGTATGCTTCTGTTTTACCACCACCTGTCGGGAACCAAATCAGGTCAACCATTTCTCTGTCTGCATGACCTGCATCTAGCATTGAGTTCAGATTCATCAAGATAAATGCAAGTTGAAACGGCCTCCACGCCCCAAGTCCAGGCTTCCATGTTGATATATTATTGATGTCAGGAATAACAGCATCTTCCAAACCTGTGATACTGCCTTTGTCAAGAATCCAATTTCTTGTTTCAATGCTGTAATGGAGTTGCTGCAAAAGCATTGCACGATTCATCAATTTGAATGCACGATTAACTTTTTTATTACTATTGATTAAGTCTACTCCCTCTTTCATTCGCTGCAAACACAAACGACAACTTTCAATGTGTCGCAAAGCAGTATCTAGAAGATCATCCTTTAATTCAGCATTCGCAATTTTCTCTTGGTCGTTAATCCAAGCCTCATATTCGGAATTAAGCTTGATTAGATTGTCAGTAATGTCCTGATTAGACAAATCACTGAGGTCAAACATTTTCAGTTCAAGATTGTTCAACTCATTTGGGAGAATAGGTTTTATTTCGTAGGTGGGAATCGCTTCCGTTGATATAGAATTGATAAAATCAATATCACTGTCATTCCATGAAGGTGAGCAACCATGACCAACAGCAAAGGTTTTTTTCTTCCTGAATAGAAGAAGATTTGACTTTTCATCATCAGTGTCCGTCTTTGATGCGGCTACTTTATATGGTCTAAAACAACTTTCTTCTGCACTGACGGAAAACGATACTTGGAAAAAACAATCTTCGTTTTTGATGTTTTCTGTTCCTCCTGTGTTCAGATTTATAAGAGTGAAGGTGAGTAAATTAATATTATTATCCAAAATATTACCGTGAGTGCGGTTTCTGATATTTAGTTTTAGATTTACTTCCATCCCTTTTTCATCAACCAATATGTGGTCAACATATTTCCCTGGTTCTCGCGGAATTTTATTTCCATTCAATACAAATTCTTGATCCAGTGGATGCCTAAAATATGCTTTTCGTGTAACTACAGTCCCGTCTTCTTTTGTATATGAATAATCACTGATTTCATAAACGGCGGCATTCACTTTCACCTTGAAACCATCTTTTGGAATTATTGAAAAGCAACTAAATCCTACTGCAGATGGAAGAAAACTATTTGCTAATCCGATTTCTTCCTCAGATTCTTCACTAACATCAACCGGCACTTTGATGTCTTCCGCTTTTACAGGATCATCATCGTCATTATTCTTTTCTTCTTCGGGCTTCTCCAACACTTTTTCTTCATCGGTTGAGGTTGAATTTGCTTTTTCAAAAACTGCCGACCTTGGAAATAATATTCCCGCACCGTATCTCAACCGAGGTGGTTCGTTAATAAGAATTTCTTCTCCGTTCGGTTGTATGTGGGGTTTGACAGGATCTGGTCCAATTAATTCCCGTCTTATAAATTTAAGGATATTGTCTCTCATTTTAGTTCAGTTTTCTTTTCAAAAGCTCCCTATAATTGTTTCGCATTGATTCGGAAATTAGCAATGTCAATCCATATCGTGCTCTACTCATGCCAACATACAGCAATGATTTTGACATTTCAGTATTTAGATCTTCAACATCTGTTATTATAACATAGTTGCTTTCCATTCCCTTGTAAGAATGAATGGTTGCAAAGCAAAAGAATTTTTGTATTGCTGCAAACGCATTTGTGCTTTTTAGTTCCTTAATTTTAAGATCTGAACAAGAACTATAACAGCAATGGTCAAATTTCTTCGGTGACATAATAACCAATTCATTAAATGGCAATTTGCTTTCAGAAAACTTCTTCAATTGTTCTGTTAATATTTTTATTTGTTCGACCTCATTAATGTAAAAAATATATTCAACGGGAATCCCCTGAAGGTGTTCAAGTAAAAAAGGTGGTTTTTCAAATCCTGATATCAGGGAAGTCTCCTCACCAATTTGTTTTGTATTACGGCAATTTATTTTTAAAAGAAAGTTTGAATACTGACCTGATTGTTTTAAAAGTTCAAACATTTCATTCTTTGACAACTGTGAATATATTGCCTGTTTTTCAAAGTCTCCGTATATTTCCCAATTACCATTCTCCAAACCACCGGTTACCATCGAATCAAACAAGGCCAGATATTCCTCCCTAATCAAGTCCTGTCCTTCATCAATAATCAGTTTATCAAATTTACGGCTGATTCCCTTATCATAAATGTCTTTCAGTAATGCTGGCAAATACCTGTTATAAAAATCCTGTTTTCTGCTTTGCGATTTATCATAATCAAAGCCTTTTGATTGTTCAAATAAAAAACTGTGCAAACTTGAAGCTGTGATTTTATCCTTCCACTCTTCAATTTGTTTTTGCATCCACTCGCCGATGAAGCGATTAAAACAAGTAAGGAATACTGTTTTACCCTCGGCGGCAGCTCTTACCGCTGATTCTATAGCTATCATTGTTTTTCCTGTTCCGGCGCTACCCTGGGTAATACTTCTTGCGTTTAACTGAATTGAATCAAGGATTCTGCATTGTTCCTCCGTGTATTTCTTTACCTCTTTGTCAAATTCAGCCACTCGCTCCTTCACAGGTCTTACTCTTTCAAAATCACCCCTGAGAAAATGGCAAAGGGTATTCAGATCATTTGCATCAGGCAAAGAATCATTTTCCGAAAACCATTTCTGAGTTCTGTATTTCTGAATAAAATGTTGAATCAAATTATGAAAGAAACCTTCAGTTCCTTTTTGAATAGAATCCCTGTCAAGTATCTGCCATTCCTCATATTCAACACTTTGTTTATCAAATATTACATGAGGAAAAGCGGAAAAAAAGCCGTACAAAAATCTTGTGAATTTATGCTTCTTACCGAATTCTTTTTCAATTGCTGAACGCAGAGAGAACATCGCGTCTCTTGCCTGGTTAAACGGTCCTATACTACTGGTATTCGTATTATTAAATTTGTCCGTGAATTGCCAAATACCATTGGCACATTTCACATCTCCGCCTTTTACCTCCATCACATAAATACCACCCATAGGAATAAGAAGAAGAAAATCGATTTCGCCGTAAAGTCTTTTTGTATGTTGTGCAAGATTAAGTGAGTGCAGAATAATCCAATCTTTGGTGAACTGGCTGTTTTTAAAAATGCCAAACAACATTCGTTCAGCCGTACTCTTACAGTATTTATCAATATATGGTGGCAGTAATTTGGCCATTAAACAAATTCTCTCCGCAATAAGCGATTTACAAATATTTTGTTCACATCCTGTAATGTATTATTTTTCCCTATTACTTTGAGTATGTCTACACTGCCTAATTGTTGGATTCCAAGTTGAGTATTAATGACTGCAGGCCCCGCAATGCCATTCAAATTATTTATGATCACGTCCCGCACTATGTTGGAAGCCTGGAGTCTCCAGCTGGTCATTTGTCTTATAGCTTCTCTAACGGTATCAATATTATATAATAGCTTACTTGAGTTGGTCATTAAGGCGATGCTTTTTAAATCACGGTCATCTTCAGGTCCTATAATGTCATCATCCCGCAACCAATTTCTAATTGTTTGCTCAGTTCTCTCACATCCATTCCCGCGTAAATCTCTAATCAATCTTGTAAAATCGTGTTGTATTGTTTCATAATATTGTTTTAATTCATTTTTCCATAGGCCAGTCCACTTTTTCACTTTTAACAGATCGTCAGGTCTTGTTATTACTTCCACTACTGCAACCAATACATCTCTCTCTGTTTGGATAAAAGCAATTACGTCTCCAGTCTGAATGGACTCATACCTTGTCAAGCAAATATTCGGATTCAGGTTGTCATTATTAAGCAATTCATTTACCACTATAAACTTGTGTGACTCAGCAGCATAAACGAAATAGTTGTTTTCAAAGTCAAGTCGTTTAGCTTTAATTCTTTCATCCTGATTCCCTCTTGTGTATTGTGAATACTGTGCATTATCCAGTTTCAATTCAAAATCTAGAATATCAAAGTCGTCTTCAACTATTGTTTCATCAGTTTCGTCAGTAAGATATAAATCTTCAAATCCTTTCAATGTCGCATTTTCATTCACTGCCCTTATCCCATCATTTGTTATTGTTGGCCTTACGTATTTGCTTTTTCTATTATTGTGTCTTTGCAACGAATTATAATAACGATTTTCAAAAGGATAAAATAAAACGGTTATTTCTGAAAAAAGGAATGAAGAAAGGATTCTGTTCATATTGTTGGACTTAGGCCAACCTGTTAAAATTGCTTTTATCGGTCTGCTTGAAAGCAAATCATCATTAATATCCGCTATTGATATTATTTTAGGTATTTGATTTGCAGTAAACATGCCTAGAAAATCTTTCAATGATTTAACTTCATCTTCTGTCGGACAAATAATGTAATCGTATCTTTCCTCATTCAAAATATTTTTTAATTTTGAACACTTATCAGGTTCTGCGGATCTAATATTTTCAACTATGGATTTAAAAAGAGTGATACATGTCTCAATGATTTCGCCTGAATCTCCCAACCACATTCTGCAACTGCGAAATAAAGAATCAATGTTGTCTATCTTTGAATTGAAGCTTGATATATCAACATCAGTAGGACAATATGTAATTCTGGAAATAATGTTGATAAATTGAATAAGAGATATTCTCAAATAGGTTAAATCAATATTTGAATCGTCCTGTACAATAGAATGAATCATTGTTGCAGCACTCTCAATTTCTTCATTTTTACAAACTTCTTTATTCAAATTAAATAAGCCATATTTCTTTAATTTTTCATTAAAGGAATAAAAAGGAGACTTATTTGTAATAGTTTTCAGATTTAAACGTTCCAGATTTAAACGTTCTTTTGTAAAATTATAGAATTCAAAATCACGATCCTTAATGTTTTCGAAGATGTCATTTTCTGATAAATCGGTAATAAGTATTGTTGGGATTTTTTTTGCATCAATGTCAGCAAAATCTGTACCCCTTTCGTGGATTGCTGCATATCCATCAATAATTATTTGGGAAACAGAAGAAGAGCGTGTCACATATAATGCAAGGCTGGAAAGGTTATTTGCAACAAGTAATGGACAATTTTCATCTGCCTCTCCATTTTCATTTATTTTGCCCTCCTGAATGTATTCAGACAGGATAATATTATTTAAAAATAATTCTTTAATGCTTTCGTATTTTTTATATTTGCTTATTAGACAAATATTATTTTTTAAAAACTCCTTATTGCCATATGTGTTGATGTCCAAAAGATTTTCGGTGGGTGTTAGTATTCTTGTGTTATAGGATTGTTTTACAACTTTTGGTGAAGAGAGAACCTTTCTATTAGAAGGTGCCAATTGCAGTTTAGTTACATCTGAAAATTTAATTGTTACTGTAGTAGCAGAATGATTTCCAATACCTTTCGTTTTAAAAGACGGTCCGACAAATCCATAATTGCCAATTTCTCTTATCCCGACCCATTCAACTATGGCTTTGTCGTTCAAAATCAGTTTATCACCAGGCTTAAATTTTTTGTAAGATTCGATTATTTCCCAGTTGTATAATTCATACTGATTCTTAATTAAAGATAAAACCATTGGGACAACCAGCCATTGTGAGGCATATTCCCTTGAAGGGAACACCATGCATAATTTATTGGTCTCGTTATTTTGAAAAAAAGCGGAAATAATATTCTGTGCATCTATAAGAGTATGATGCATTTGGTGCTGTTCACCTTGATATGTTTTTGAATAAATCATCTTCCGAATTAATTCAGAATTCATTTTAACTCACTGTAAAAGAAAATATTTTAGTGAAGCTGCGATATTTTCTATCATAAGCGGCGGAACAGCGTTGCCGATCTGCTTAAAAGCACTTGTTCTATTATGCCCCTCTTTCATACCTTCAAAATAATAATCGTCCGGAAATGACTGCAATCTTGCAGCTTCTCTTACCGATATCGACCGATTTTGTTTTATATCAGGATGAATATAATAATGACCGTCTTTTGCTATATGTGCAACAACAGTTTGAGAGGAAAATAGATCATCGGCGACAACCTTGAATCTGTCCAAAAATGAAATTTTATTATTGTGACTCTTGAGATGTTCGGGGAGATCATTATAAACAAGACGTTCCCTATTATATTTCCATTTATTTACAGCTATCTTATATATTTCTTTATCCTGAATTGAGTGTGGTCTCGAAATGTGCTGAGTTAAAACATCAATACCATTTCGTATTTTTGCATAACATAAATAATCATTCGTCCCTTTCGCATAGGTCAAAAATTTATTCACACCTTGACCTGCTTGTATTTCCGGCAGATCTTCAAATATTAATCTGACCTGGAAGCTGGGGATGGTTTGATCAGCTAGTTGTTCAATCGAAAAATCGAGATCTTTTCGCCATCCTATAATTATTATTCTTTTTCTGTTCTGAAGCACGCCGAATTGATTTGCATTAACTTGGAACGGTTTTACTGCGTAGCCGATGCTACCAAAACAGCTTTTGATATTTCTGAAGTATTTGCCCTTTTCTGCAGATAAAAGACCAATGACATTTTCAAAAACAAATAACTTAGGTCGATATTTTTTTAGAAACTTCCCATACTGAAGATATAAATAATTTCTTGGATCTCCAGCCATACGGTTCTTATCACGCGCTCTTCCAACAAGAGAGTATGCCTGGCATGGAGGGCCACCCACAATAATATCTACATCATTTACGCCCTTTAGCTCATTTATTTTATCAAAAATCTTGTGATTATTTTTATTGCCGATAGGTAAATTAATTACAGAATCTAGTATATGCCCTGGTACGTGTGAATAAAGCTGATTTCTGTTTATTTCACCCTTGAGATATTGAATGTAAATGTCTGTTTTTTTATTTGCAGTAAGATAATAATAGGAGAGCCTTGTTTTCAGGGTAAAGCAAGCTGCAGGATCAACTTCTACGTGTGCAACCGGTTCAAAACCGGCCCTCTTAAATCCCTCCAAAAAACCGCCAGCACCTGCAAATAAATCAATATATTTCACGATAAAAGCCTTTGCTCGAGATGTCTCAATGTTTTTTCTTTGTATTTCGGTCTCAACTTACACTCAAATATTGTTATAACCTTCCAGCCCAGTTTCTTTAATTTTGAAGCATTTTCCTGATCCAATTGTTTATTTCTATTAATTTTTGTAGTCCACCATTCTGTTCGGGTCTTAGGTATAATAAAATATTTGCATCCCGAATGTCCATGCCAAAAGCAACCATGAATAAACAAGACTGTTTTATATTTCGGGAAAACCAGATCAGGCGTTCCAGGTAAGGATCTATCATATAATTTATAGCGGAAACCTTTGGCATGAAGATATTTTCTGACAAGTATTTCAGGTTTTGTGTCTTTACCCTTAATAGCTGCCATGTTTTTACTTCGAACTTCTTTTGATACCGTGTCCATCTTCCCTATTTTATAGTATATTAATGCCTGTTAAAATTTTATAAATCCAGATTACGCAATATAGCATTAAATCCCGGAAAGATCATCATTAGGAGCGAAGAGCAGCAACCTAAGTCATTGATTATATGAGATTGCTTCGTAACTTTGTTCCCCGCAATGACTGTTTTTTGTAAATTATTTTTCTATTTCGTAATCTGGGATAAAATAATTATATCAATTAAATAAATCGTAATATATATTTAACGTGACAACATGCTTAATTCAGAATAAAATTTTATAATTGGCTTAAATTTGATGTGTTAAATGGGGATTAAATATTGTCTATTCTTGATTCAATACATTTTGAAGCCATTTTTCAATTTTTTCCACAGTATTTATGTCGTTTTCCTTAAGAATGGATATAATCTCTTTTCCACTTACTAGAATTACGGGATGTTTATCGTCAATTAATTCTTGCTGAATTTGTTTATCATACCATGATGTCGTTATAAAAACACCTATATCCCTATGCTTAATTCTTGAAATCAATCGGGCCACAGGTTTTACACCAACGCTTCCAGACCATTTTTTTGCTTCTGCATACACTGTTAATCTGGTGAGACAAGGTGTTTTTCCAACTCTATAGAATCCAATAACATCTCGACCTCCATCCCTGACCGGTGGAGTCAGTTCAAGATCAGTGAATGAACTGTCCAACATATATAGCAGTTCTTTGGCTACGTATTCAAATTCTCTGTCCGAAATTTTTTTTATTCTATCGAGAAGCATTTTATCTGTAGCGTCCATCGGGATCTGGTCATTTTTACTCCTGGGAAAAGGTCGTGATGTACACTTTAATGCAGATATTTTTCCATTATTAACCCATAACTCCCATGTTGAAGGACAGTGGGAAGAGTCAGTTGCTTTGACATTATTTACTAAATCATCCAGCCATTCCCATTTAATACGATTCTCCAGTAAAATCGTAAATGTGCTCTTGTAATTCTGAAAGCGTTTATCCCTCCTCTTCCATACAGCAACTAAATCTTCCATCGGTGAAATACCAACGGCACCCGGCACAGCAAGACCGAGATATTGCATATAAGACCCTGAAGAGGTTTGTTTACTTTCAAAGCAAAGGAAAGGTGGAATTGAATTACGTTCACCAGAATGAAGTTTATCAAAAACTTCCTTAAGAAGGCTATTTCCGCCAAGATGAGTCGAATGCAAATCTCCTGGTGAACGGTTATCACCATAATAAGTAAATACTCCCGTTTCTTCATCAAGAGAATCTGGCCATTCAGGTTCTTCAAACGTCGTTACCAGTACGACAAATGCTACATCTTCAATTTTTGAACCATGTCGGCCTTTTTTACTTTTACAACGAAATCCTCCCATATTTCTAATTCCCTTACCGTCTGGGAAGCCGTGAAACATACGGTTAAATTCATCATCAGCATTTTTCCAATTAGCAGTGTTTTTATAGATTCTGTCGACTTCGAGGTTGGGACGCATAATTTTACTCCGTTGAAATTAATGAATCATCAAATCATTAATCCCAATGTATTATAATGATTATCTGTCTTCCCATACAACTGTATAGGAAGACAAATAATTTATGATGATGTTTCGTAAGTATAATGTGAATCTTCCATATGCGACTCAAAAAGCTTTTCAAGCGACGATTTTGTAAATTCCATATCTTCCCAGAACCAGTCTCCAGCATTTTCGGATTCCTTTAGAATTGGAAGATGTCGTTCCTCCATCTGCTTGAGGACCAAGGAATGAAGCTCTCTAAGATTTTCAATCGGCACCACTCTCTCGCCATTCTCAGTTTTTATGTTTTTCTCAAACCATTTGTTCAGTTGGTATGATTTCCGCCAGTGAATTTTGGCTATCTTCATGTTATGGAGTCGTCGCAATTCTAGTCAATTGCATTTTTAATGCCTTGTCGTACGTCGGGTTGTTCATACCTTGAGCAATAAGCGTTCTTGTAAAGTTACATGTCAAGGCCCATAAATCCCTCCTTTTGGTCAATGACTTTTACTGGGCATCCTCAATAAGATCTTCAACTTTCCTTTCTATCTCTTCAAAGGATTTTCCCGTAATCTTCGACAAATTAGTAATAACGCTATCTCTCACCGCATCCGCCATAATGTTTCCGTTGTCTTCCCATACCGTTGTCAGCGCATCGTATATGGTATTAATGGCAAGCTCTAATTTATTTTCCATAAAATTGACTCCTATTTGCTAACGGTTCATTAAATTTTACGTTATCTCCCACTTTTATTTGATTCTCCTGTGTTTAACTGTCTGCTTGTTTGGTGGAGACAGTCAGCACAGAAATCTCCGAATTCCCATGCTGACTGTGACTGTTTCCCTTTATCAATTTACCGTCTATTTTACCATACCCAAAATCGTCCCGCCCACTTTCTCCAGTCGGAAACTGCTTTCGGCCGGCAACGCTTTATATTGCGCCGCTCTGGTATAGATGCCTATAATATTGAACATCGCGAAGCCGTATTCCATAGGCGCCGCCCATGCAACCGCTTCTTTTTCTATCCTGTTCAGCATAAACTGTTTATTGAAGCTTTCAAGGGTGCTTTCCGGATTGACTACCTTGCTCTCCAGAGAAATCCTGACCTGTTCCTTCTTTCTTCCCAGTTCCTCTGAAACACTAAGGAAGACTCCCGGGAGACTTGAAATAAGCTTTCCCGACACATGCCTGTAAGAAGCGTTAACTTCAGTCCTGGAGATCATTCCGTTCGTGCAGATGAGCCGGAGCAAGAAAGCTGCAATACTTAGTGAAGCGAGTCCCACCTCCGAATTGCTTACCGATATTCCAGGTGTGATCCTTTCCCTGTAGATGCTGAAGGTTTTCATGTCGTCAGGGATGCTCAATGACATAAACTCATCGTCAAGCCTGCACTGGACTCTGGTATCGAGATGATAATTCATGGACTCCAACTTTCTCAACACCTCCAGATTATCCGTGGGAATGTATCGCGGTGTGAAGATTGCCCTCACATCGTCCCTGTCAAACCGGAAGAACAGTTCCTCGTTCTTTTCCCTTTTGATCCAGTGATTGAGGTTCAATGCCTGAATATCCGCAGGACATCTCCTGAGATATTGGATGGGGATGCCCAGTCTGTTTGCTATGGATTGCTGGGCGATAGGTTTAAGAGAATGGGACTCGCTTCCTATCTTCACCGTTTCAAGATTATCGAATGATATATCACTGGTCTTGATATTCATATCCCTATGGTTTCTGGACATTGATTCCGCTTTTTCCATAACCTGTGAAAGCGTCGTTATCTGTGACATCTTTTTTCCTCCTTTCCTTGTAATGAACCGCTCTTCTGTTGATGATATACAGGTTGTTCCGGTAATATTTCAGTTTCAGGACAATCAGGGTTCCCACCGACGCCATTGAAATGACATTCCCGAAGATAAAGACGGGTATATTCTTATAAGCAGAGTAGACCGTCAGCAGTACCAGGCCGGACATCATCGTGACCAGATAAATAATGCTGATATCAGTGGCTCTTTTAGTTCGAATTGTCTTGGCAATCTGCGGAATGATGCTCAGGCACAAGATCAGGGTTCCCGTCACCCCTATCAGTTCCATTAAATATTTAACGATCATATTTCCTCTATACGGTTGGTTAAAGATATCGGGAGATGCGGCTTTCACCCCCTGGCGCATTATATTTTCTTACTGAAGAGAGGCTCCCGATGGGTTTACCGAAACGCTTTTGGGCAGATCTGATGGTTTTTCTCGCTGAATACGCATTCGCCGCACAGGGAATGATCTCTGCACGCTAAACAGATCTTTTCCCTGTCCACGAACATGGACATATTCCTTACCAGGATATCCAGTGTTTCGGTCATCGGCTTTTCCAGAGCCCAGGCGATCCTTCTCAAAATCTGTGATGACTCCAATGACAGTTCCGGCGTATAGGCCATATCTCACCTCTCAAGCCGCCTGCATTTCAGGCTCAAGATGTATGGGACTTTCCTGATATTCATCTTCCTGTTTTTCCTCATGATTCTCATCAGGACGATGTTCTTCATAAAGTTTTCCCGGTCTGCCAAGGTCAAACAGGACGATGAGAACCGGCAGATGAATGGTGGGTTTAAGCATTTCCATTTCCCTTGCAGCCAGCTCTTCAGTGGTTCCCAATTTGCTCTTTTCACTTCTCTGTGATGTGATGAGCACAATGCCGGCGTCAATTCTTTTCTGGTCAAAACCGATTTGCAGCCTGAACAGAGCACCCTGCAGATATTCATAGCTGGAAAAACTCCCATCAAGAGCGATACGGTTTCTCAGCCCTTTATAGCAATACCTTCTGCCGTCCAGCACATTCAGATTTTCATTGCGCCATTCCATTTCCGTCAATACCTGACGCAATAGTTCGCTCCTGTGATAGGTTCCATAAAGAGCGTCATGGAGATATTCCATCAACTCTCCAATTTCCCTGGTCATTTTCTTTTGTTTGATGACTTGCCCGCATCTATTGAAATACATCATTTTGTATGACATGACTCTTCTCCCTTTCTATATTGGTAACTTTGGGTTTTTTCTTTTTCAGGGATAAGTAATCGGGAATCGCATACATACTCCCAATTTCCCGGCCCTCCCTGATTTTGTCTTCCAACTTCCGGTATTGATAATTCGTAAACAGACCGTCTTTGTAAACAGCCCTGACAAATTCTGATACATTGTCAAAGGAAGATTCCCCCCATCCCCAGCGCCAAACTTTCTCATTGTATATGATGCTGCCGAATTTCTCATTGGAGCCGAGATACCAGAGATTGAGATCTCCCCTGAGAGGCAGACAGCATTTGGCGTCCTTTAATAGGAAATTATAAATTTCCTTTCCCGTGGCGTAACGGTCGATCATTTCCTGACTGAAATTCTCCGTGTAGATCTTACAGTAAATGCTCACATAGGCTCTTTTGACTGTTCTGCTCATGGGTTAATATGCCCTCCCATCCTTTCCTGAATAGAAAAGGGAAGGTGTTCAGACCTTCCCCTATACTGGTGGTTACTTGCTTTCTGCTTTAACCGCAGCGATGGCTTAAAACGGTTTAAGCGGTCTCTGTTGAGTGCTTATCTGTGCCCATAATTTCATCAATGAACAGGGACTTTTTTGCCGCCTGTCCCATATAAGTATGCGAATAACTGATATAAAGGATTCTCATCGCCCTGGATATGGCCACAAAGACGATTCTTCTTTCCTCCTCGAGATCTCCCTTTTTGGTGGGTGTGATTCCTTCCACCAGTCCAATGACAAAGACCGCGGGGAACTCCAGACCTTTGGCCTTGTGAATGGTCATGAGGGCGACACCTTCCCTGTCATTGCTCATCTGCTCCGAGAAACTGTCCGTGTATTCCAGAAACGACCGGATGCCGGAATATCTCGCCGCTGACAATTGAAGTTGATTGAGATTTTGAATCTTCACGTCATCCGGCGCCGGGATGTCCTCATCCGTGACAAACCGGTCGTAGTCCAGCTCGGTCCGGATCATCGCAATCACTTCAGAGGGCTCCAGATTGGAGGCGTAATCCGCAAGGGGGCTGATGAATCTAATAAAATCCTTCACGTTCTTGCGGACATAGGGAAGGTCAACCGGCATCGACTTCAATCCCTCGTAGAGATGGACATTGGTCTTGTCGGAAAATTCCGCAAGCTCCTGGAGAAACTTCCTGCTGATATAACGGTTGGGCACGTTCAGTATCGATCTTAACGCCTCATCTCCTTCGTCGGAGTCGGGATTAAGAATCAATCTGAGATAATCCAGAATGTATCTTACCTCGGACCGCTGGTAAAAGTTCAAGCCGTTCTCGATGTAATAGGGGATTTTCATCTGGGCTAGGGTTTCCTCAATGACCCTGCTCTGGAAATTGGCCCGGTATAAAATTGCAATATCTTTATAGGAATACCCCCGGTTATCGACCAGATCCCTTATCTCGTTGATGATGGACAGAGCCTCGCCTTCCTCTGATGACGATTCCAGGACAATGACGTTATCCCCGTCCTGATTTTCCGTCTTCAGTGTCTTTTCTATCTTTCTGACGTTATGGGAAATCAGGTTCTGGCAAGCCTTCAGGATCTGCGGGGTGGAACGGTAATTGATGTTCAGGATGAAAAGCCTCGAAGAACTGAAAGTGCTCTGAAAATTGAGGATGTTGTTGATCGATGCCCCGGCGAATGAATAGATGCTCTGCCAGTCGTCCCCGGCGATCCAGTAGGATTTATCATTGTTATGATTCGCATCTATTATCAGCTTGATGATCTCCAGTTGAACGGGGTTTGTGTCCTGGAACTCATCAATCAGTATGTGATGGTAGCGGCCGGTGTATTTTTCCCGGATGGACTCATGCCCGCTTAACAGGAAATAGGTTTCCAGAAGCAGGTCATCAAAGTCCAGCAGGTATTTCTTTGCTTTTTCCTTCTCATAGGACTCATAGATACCCGCCACCCTGGACATGGTTTTATCCGATCCGTAAAGGGCCCGGAATTCTTCGACGTCAATCAGGTTGTTTTTAGCCAGGCTTATTTCCCTCAAGATGGTTCCAACGGAAAGATCCAGGCGCTTCCGCTTCATCAGGTTCCGGATAAGGCTGATTTGCTCCTTGCCGGATATGATTTCAAAGACCTTTCCCTCTGTCCGCAGCAGGTAATGACACCAGCTGTGAATGGTGGAAAGGGTAACCCGCTGCGCCAGTTCCCCTAGAACCGGGACCAGACGCTGGCGCATTTGCTCCGCGGCATTACGGTTAAAAGTAAGCCCGATGATGGTTTCAGGCTGCACGTTGTGTATCTTGACCAGGTTTCCGATTCTTTCCATCATGACCAGCGTCTTGCCGCTCCCCGGAACCGCTATGACCGCCGCTATCCCGCTGGTGAAACCCGCCGCTTTTTTCTGTTCCCGATTGAGACCTTTCAAGAATAATCACCTCCTCCCCGTTTTTCAGTGTGTGAACCGCCATGGATATTCTGAACATGTCCGCCACGATTCGATCCACTTTCGGGTGGTTCCTGTCGATCTGGATCATGTTTTTCAGAGCTTTTTCCTTTTCCCTGAGAAAGTCTTTCAGGAATCTGATGACTTCACCCGGATTGTGGTTTTTCATCAGAGATTGAACATCGATGATACGCCTGCAGCCGTATTCCGTCCTGATCCTCAGGTATTCCTGCGCTTCGATAATAAACTGTTTTGTCATGTAGCCTCCTCCATGAACCACGCGTCGCAGTTCTTCTTGTATGAGCAGTTCTTGCACTTGTAATTGCCGGGACTGTCGTTGGGGATGAATATCCCTCTGGATATGCCCCTGGCCACTTCCACGATCTTCTTTCTCGCCCTGGTCTCGTCCGTTATGCTGCGTGTGGTGTAATAAGACTCGAATTTCGGTTTTTTGGTTTTAATCAAACAGTCGAACCGGAGAAGGATATTGGAATCAGCGTAACCATTTGACTTTGCAGCCATTTGATAAAGGGTAAGCTGGAAGTTCCGGTCAACCTCATCATTGGAATATGCTCTCGCCGATGTCTTGAAATCATTGATAATTATCGTTCCGGTGGCATCCTTCTCCATCAGATCAATAGAACCGATAACGGGCAGGGGGCAACCGGGAATGGTGAAGCAGAACGGCTCCTCGATTCCGATGCACTCGAATTCTCTCCAGGACGATTTATTGTAATAGGCGGTCAGCAGCTCCATCCCCTGCAGAAGCATCACATCCGGGTTGTTCCCTTCCGCATATTTAATGTCGTCCCTTCCATCGGTCAGCTTTCTCCAGTGATACTCAAAAGACTGTTGCAGTTCTTTCAAAGCCGGGAACCTGCCTCTCAACTTTTCCATGTGAAAATCAGCAAGGGCCAGATGGGTGGCGCTCCCGAACTCCAACGCGTCGGATTTGAATTCCGGCTGGATCCTGTCAATGCGGCCGAACTTGTACAAAAGACCGCAGTCAATGTAGTCGCTGATGGAACTTGCCGATAAATGCTCGATTTTCCTCAATTCCTGTAATTCCACGTTTCACCTCGTTTCTGATAAAAGCGCAGACTCCTGCGTTTTTCAGGCACTGTATAAGCGACATGGGTTACGGATGTAATGATCCATGGGTCGACAGATGTCGCCTGATCGCCTTCCAATCCCTGTTCGTGCAGGAACCGCGCTCTTTTTTTGTTGACGGTTTAGGGACGGGACAACGGATATTATAATTGGGATGATCGGGATAAATGATTGTCATCCCGTCCCTGTTTGCATAGGATTCACTTTATGATTATGGATTTATGTTAATTGAACGCTTTAGGATGCAGCCTGAAGGTAACGGATAAATTCACCCGCGTTTTCAGATGTCAACTCTTCTATCGGCACGCCGTACTTGTCCATGGATCTGGCCTCGATGTCTTCTATGGAGATCCCTCTCCTTCTGGAAAGGTTAAAAAGGGCGGATTTCTGAGCCTCGGACATCAGGGGGGATACAACCGTTTTTGACCTGTCGCTGCCGTTTCCTTTATCGGGTTTTACGGAGCCTTTTGTCTGTGCGGGTTTACTCCCGTCAGGTTTTACGGGGCCGGTTTCTTCTGCCTCGTTGCCTGATCCGGTTTGTTTTTGAATCGTAACGACATTATCTTTTGTTTGCGGTTCCGGAGATTTCTCATCTTTCTGTCCATCCCCGTTTTCCTGTTTAAATACGGACTTTACCTGTCCGGCTAATTTTCTGACGTTGTCGGTTCCCTTCTTAGATGTTTTTTTGCTCTCGTCGCCGCCGATAATGTCATTGAGATCCCCCAGTTCCTCAAGTGCCGTCATTCCTATGTTGTCCAGGTCCCGAAATGCCCTTGCCTTCGCCCGGGTGCTGGCCATTCTGATGAGATGTTTGGACACTTTCGAATTGCAGTTCTGGGGATTGGCGTCGCCGATGTCCGAAAACTTTCTGCCATCCATGGTTTCCACTCTCGCTTTGCAGATGGCCGTGTACTTGTTATCTTCCGCGGGGAACTGGATAATATCAACGTCAACCATGCACAGATTCTTCTGGTGGGCGACGTCCAGCAGTCCCGCATAAATGACAAAGTCCTTGTCTTCGATCTGTTTAATGAAAGCTTCATCCAGCTTTGGCCTCCATCTCTCCAGGTAACGGATGTTTTCCTGGCCGCCTTCCGTTTTGGAGTTCATGACGGCCATAATGTGCTTGCATTTGAAGGTGGAATCGTTTTTGGAACCTCTGGCAAAATCCCCGCAGTTGCAGAAGTAGTCCGTTTCGCTGTTATAGCAAACCTTGTAGCAGATTTTTCCCTCTTCGGATTCCACGTAAAACCATGGGGAATCCTCCAGGTGAAAGACTTTCAGGTTCTGAGAGCGTTCGCTTCTCTTTAATGCTTCCTGGCTGGTCATTTTTTGTCGCCTCCTTTACTTTCGGTTTTGTTTCTTGTGGAGATGAAGATGTTGGCAATAATCTCCGCGATTTTTAAGAGTAGGGCAATGGTCTTAGCCTGCATGTAATACCTCCCTCGGATTGATTAGAACGGCACTTCGTCGTTCGTCGCTTCTTCGCCTGTTTCACCGCCCTTGAATCCCCTTCCGTCGGTCTTGATGAACTCGATGGTATTGGCGATAATCTGGAAGGTGCTCCTGGTCTGACCATCGTCTGTCGTCCACTTGTTCTGGTCGAGGATCCCGACAACAGCGATACGGGCTCCCCTGTGGAGATAGGTGGTCGCAATCTCCGCGAGCTTCCCGAAGCAGCTTACCTTGATCCAGTTAGCGGTTTTCTTCCTAGTTGACGAGTTGAAAGCGATGTTGAAATGGGAAACCGCCAGTCCCTCCGGCGTGTAATGGGATGACGGATCGTCACCGAGATTTCCTGTCAGTACGCAATGATTTAGCATGAGTGTTCTCCTTTCTAAAAATAATGGGTTAAAATGGGTTGATTTTGCTGATGCTTTGGCCTATGTTTTTTCAGACGTTAAAAATATTCTCCTTTCCTGAACGTATTTTGCATCAATCTGTTTTAGTTAACTCTTTGTTATTAATGTATATAGTGATTGATTCCATCCCTAATTTGCAGAGGTTCAACAAATGAATGATCTGAAGTCCTTCGAAGGGTGCATGCAAATTAAGAAAGCAAGTTTTAACCATTAACGATAGGGGAATAATATGCAGTGGGAATACAAGATACTTAAATACGAAATTGATAGAGGTTTCATCGACGTCTCTTTAGATGAAGGCAAATGGGAAAGAGAGATTAATAAACTGGGAAGAGATGGTTGGGAACTCGTAAATTCTTTTGGCGCCAATGATACAGACGGCATGACAAATTATGTTCTTATGACATTTAAAAGAATGAAAGGGAAATTAAGCGAATAAAATTGCTGTAGTAATAATGATAGTTTTGCTGATTATAGTTCCTAACGCTTATTCATTAACAAAAACAGATCACCAGAAAAAATTGTTCAAAAAAATGATGCCAGTTTTAGATAAGACTGTCAGCAAGATGGATAAGCAAGATGATCTTCCGGAATCAGCTTATTTTAGTACAGACAAGGAAAATAATCTTAAGGATATAAACAAGCTTATTGAAGATGCTTTTGAAACACTCCAAATTACTTTTATCAATGATTATCGGACAGAATATATTAAATATAAAGAATATATTGCAGAGAAAAAAATATCCATAGATAAATATAAACGCGCCAGAATGACTGCGCCGCAACAAACTATAGCATTCATTGGTAGATTTGGTCAATCCAAGGAAAGTTTAACGGCAAATATCATTAAATTTGAGGCTCAGATAAAACTCTATGAACGTCATTTAAAAGATTTGAGGGGTAGTTTTTCAAAAGAGTTGGAGAAGCTAGGTCTTTTTATTGACGAAGAAAAGTTGGATATGCCATCGCCTGCATTATACCATTTACGGCCGCATGGTTGGGTAGCGGCAGTTCTGCGGAACCGCCACGCAGCTTAACTCGGTGTTAAAAAGTAAAGTGAGTAAATTATTATTAAAATTAACCTAGGAGGCTTGCAATGAAGAATTGTGGACGCATTATGTTTTGGGTACTATTAATCTCCATAATATTTACCTTTATTAGTTGCTCACCTGATAATTATAAGATTCCTATAACAAATTCTATCAAGGAAATTGAACAAGCAATAAATGAAAACGATTTACGTAGATTTAGTAGTCAAGTATCATCAACGGATCTTAATAAACACTTTAAAATATATTCAATTTTTGCATCACTTTTTGATAAAACCGATTCTAGTAGTAATGTTATTAATTTTATTCCTGTTGAGTTTAAGGCATCAATATTCGATAGTGTTAAAGTAAATGTGTCTATTGAATACAAAGGGACAATCAATGTCGGGAAAATTCAAACTTTAAGTAATCTGCTCAAAAAAATAATACAAATTGGAATGCCTGATAAAGCTACATTTAAATATAAAAAAATAGACAATCATTATAAATTGGTCGACATCAGTTTTGGTTTAGCCTACGATGCATTACTTTCTGCAGCAGATCATATAATGTAAAAGAATAAATTAACATAATGTACTAAAGATTCTTGACACCACCTAAAAAATATATCCCATCAATTAATAAAATTAAAAAAATTATCTGAGGTGGTTCATTAGACTAGTGAACCACCTCTTTTATAGATAAAATGAAAGGATACATCGGCCTTCATAAACCTACTCAAGAGATATTTCCGAAGCATCATCCCCCATTATATAAAATCATTTCAGAACTCCTTCTCCAGAAGACCCTGGAAGGTTTTAGATGGTGTTGCTCTTATATAACCAGAAGCAGCCACCACTTCTAGTTACTTCTTACTATTTTTTTTGTTTTTAATATTTATTTCCACAAGTTGATTCCTCAACTAATAGATTATTCTAAATCCCTACGTCCTGAATTATTCCCTCTGAAATCTTCTTGTTTAACTGGAGTTTCGGGGATAATCAGGCAAAAAGCCCGCAAAGCCTTGATTTACGGGGTATTAGCGGTTTGTATGCTGTAAGACCCCACCGGCATCCACAGCGTATCCGAACGCCGATAGGACTTCAGC
>Ga0255341_1000804_pt1 | contig 49123 bp, 46 predicted proteins | sample wastewater_treat_8_FD_192418 | JGI IMG/M metagenome (GOLD analysis project Ga0255341, IMG submission 192418) | Wastewater microbial communities from Lulu Island WWTP, Vancouver, Canada - plant12 | ecosystem: Engineered > WWTP > Wastewater > Unclassified | place: Canada: Vancouver, British... | reverse complement strand
AACTATGCTAATAACAGAAAAGCACAAATCCATCTCCAAATTGTTTGAAGCTGATTTTTGGAGTCCCTCTTAAATGGGTGTCGCATTGACGAAGTCAGGAAATATATTTTCCGTCAATAACATCCAGCTTGATGTTTCTGTTGTCGGGTATGTTTCCTGCCAAAAGCTGCTTGGAAAGTTCGTTTATGATTTTCCTTTGAATAAGCCGCTTAATTGGACGTGCTCCCATTTGCGGGTCATATCCTTCGTTTGCCAGCTCGTTTAAAGCATAGCTTGTATATTCAAGTTTTATATTCTGATTTTCGAGCATTTTTGCAAGTAAATTCAGTTGCAACACAACCACCTCTTTAATTTCATCGGCCAATAAAGGCTTAAACATTATGATTTCGTCAACCCTGTTTAAAAATTCGGGACGCAAAGTATGCCGCAGCAAACCAAAAACATCTTCACGCGTTTTTCTAAATACCTGATTTTCGGTTCCCAGTGTTAAATTTTCATAATTATCGCGTATAATTTCGGCACCCAAATTACTCGTCATGATAATAATCGTATTTCTGAAATTGGCAGTTCTGCCTTTATTATCGGTTAAACGACCTTCGTCGAGCACCTGAAGCAAAATATTAAATACGTCGGGGTGAGCTTTTTCTATTTCGTCGAGTAATACCACACTATAAGGTTTGCGTCTTACAGCTTCGGTAAGCTGCCCGCTTTCATCATAACCTACATATCCCGGAGGCGCGCCAATCAATCTCGACACACTATGTCTTTCCTGATATTCGCTCATGTCAATCCGCACCATACTGTTTTCGTCGTTAAACATATATTCAGCCAAAGCCCGCGCCAGTTCTGTCTTTCCCACTCCGGTTGTTCCCAGAAAAATAAAAGAACCTATAGGTCTTTTTTCGTCGCTCAGACCGCTACGGCTACGTCGTATTGCATCACTTACCGCTTCAATTGCCGCATCCTGCCCAATAACCCGCTTATGCAATTCTTCTTCAAGATGCAATAATTTTTCTTTTTCGCTTTGAAGCATTCTGCTTAAAGGAATACCCGTCCATCGCGAAACAATTTCGGCAATTTGTTCTGCATCAACTTCCTCGTTTATCAAAGCATGCCCTGATTTCTTATTCTTAACAGAGTCTTCCAATTCACGCAACAATGTTTCGGCTTCTTTGATTTTTCCGTAACGCAACTCGGCAACCTTTCCATAATCGCCCTGCCGTTCGGCCTGCTCGGCATCGAATTTATAATCTTCTATCTGTTTTTTGGTTTGCTGAATTTTATCGACAACTTCTTTTTCTTCTTTCCATTGAGCAACAAGAATATTGCGGTTTTCGGTCAAAATAGAGATTTCTTTATTAAGACTGCTCAGTTTTTGTTCGTCGTTTTCCCGCTTTATAGCCTCTCTTTCTATTTCCAGCTGACGTATTTTACGCTCCAGTTCATCAAGCTCTTCGGGAACTGAATTTATTTCAAGACGCAATTTACTTGCTGCCTCATCTATCAGGTCAATGGCTTTGTCGGGTAAAAATCTGTCAGTTATGTACCTGTTGGATAATTCCACGGCAGCCAATATGGCTTCGTCCATTATTCTGACCTGATGATGCGTTTCGTAACGCTCTTTAAGCCCGCGTAAAATACTTACCGAGTCTGCCGGCGACGGCTCATCAACCATTACTACCTGAAAACGGCGTTCTAAAGCCTTATCTTTTTCGAAATATTTTTGATATTCATTTAGTGTTGTGGCTCCAACTGCACGCAATTCGCCACGAGCCAAAGCAGGTTTCAGAATGTTTGCCGCATCCATTGCGCTTTGACTTGCTCCGGCACCAACCAGGGTGTGGATTTCGTCAATAAACAAAATTATATGCCCGTCGCTCTCAATTACTTCTTTAATTACACTCTTAAGGCGCTCTTCGAACTCGCCCTGAAATTTAGCCCCTGCAATAAGAGCTCCCATGTCGAGCGAAAAAATAACCTTGTCTTTTAAGTTTTCGGGCACGTCACCTTTTATGATTCTGTGCGCAAGACCCTCGGCTATGGCAGTTTTACCAACACCCGGCTCTCCTATAAGTATAGGATTGTTTTTTGTTCTGCGCGTCAGAATCTGTAATATGCGGCGTATTTCTTCGTCGCGTCCTATTACAGGGTCCAATTTACCTTTCGATGCCAGTTCATTCAGGTTACGTGCATATCTGTTCAATGCATTGTATTGATTTTCGGCATCGGCACTGGTTACTTTACTGCCTTTTCTGAGGTCGTTAATTGCCAGTTTCAACTCTTTTTCGGTAACTCCGCCATCTTTCAATATGCGCTCCGCAACAGCATCGCTTTCAACTAATCCAAGCAAGATATGCTCAAGACTAACAAATTCATCTCCCAATTCCTTTTGCTTTGCAATGGCTTGCTGTATAGTCTTTAATGCCGAAGGAGCAAGATAAGGCTGACCTCCTTCAACTTTGGGACGCGATTCTATTTCCTTGTCCGACAATTGCTTCATAACAACAGCATTTGCCCCAAGCTTTTTAAGAAGATATGGTGTAATTTGTTCGTCTTTTTCCAATAAGGTGCTGAATATATGTACGTCTTCGATAGCCTGATTCTTGTTTTCAAATGCTTTTTGAAAGGCTGAAGTAATTATTTCCTGACTTTTAATTGTGAATGATTCAAGGTTCATATTAAATTTTTTTTACGCCTATCAAAAGTCTGTCCATTAAAAAAATACAATATTTTTTAGTCAAATTGACAGTCTTTATTGAATTACTCGGACATTTTGACATTGCGATTTTCCCAGATAATAGTGTTTTGTTATTGTAGTTTTGCAATTTGAAATTAAAATTAAGTTTCATATCATATATTTGTATTTTTAATCACTATTAGAACTATTGAAATGGAAAATAAACCTACACTTATAATCGGCGCAAGCCCTAACCCGACAAGATATTCGTATTTGGCAACAATCAAATTGGCGGAAAACGGACATACGGTTTATCCCTTAGGCATAAAAAGCGGAAAAATAGGCGACCATGATATTATATTGTCCGAAATATCCAATGTTTTTATTCATACAATAACTTTATATATTTCACAAAAACATCAAAAACAGTGGGAAGACTATATTTTGAAATTAAATCCCAAAAGAATCATATTTAATCCCGGGGCAGAAAACGAAGAATTGTTTGCAAAAGCAAGTCGACAAGAAATAGAATGTTTGGAGGCATGCACGCTGGTAATGCTGGCAAGTGGCAGTTATTAATGCAAGGTTTTTAAGTTTTTAATTGCTTTTTCAGGACTTTCTGCTTTAAACACGGCATTTCCAGCCACAAGAATGTCGGCGCCGGCCTTAATAATGTCTTTTGAATTAAATTCGTTTACTCCCCCATCCACTTCAATAAGACAATTTAAATTCAAACTGTCTCGCAGCTGTTTTAGTTTTTTAATTTTTCCCAATGTGCTTTCGATAAACTTTTGACCTCCGTAGCCGGGATTAACCGACATAAGCAACACAAAATCGAGATCGGGCAGTAGTTCACTTAAAACATCTATGCCTGTATGTGGATTAAGGACAATACCCGCTTTGGCTCCAAGTTCTTTTATCTGATTTACCATCCTGTACAGATGAATGTTGCCTTCGTAATGAATGCTGATACAATTTGCTCCGGCCTTAACGAATTGTTCTATGTACCGCTCTGGCCTGGTTATCATAAGATGAACGTCAAGAGGTTTTTCAGAAATGGCAGCCACGGCTTCTATTATCGGAAATCCAAAGGAAATATTAGGTACAAAAATTCCATCCATAACATCAATATGAATTAAATCGGCTTCGCTGCGATTTAGCATTTCGATGTCTCTGGCAAGGTTTTGAAAATTTGCAGATAAAATTGATGGCGCAACAAGTATCGACATAGGTTTTTTTGCAAAGATAATAAAATGAAAAAAGAATAATTGGCAGAAAATAATCATGTTTGAAATCAAAAATTAATTGTAATTCAAAATTCTTCGGCAAGTTTTCGCATTGTATTTTATATTGGTATTTTTGCAAATTAAATTACTGTCGTTTTTATGTATATTTTCTTGATTTTCTGCTTTATTTTGCTGGCAAGCATAGGCGTTTTTATATTGCCGCCACGTCTAAAGCATTTATGGACATTGATTTTGACCATTGGCACCATTATTATTTCCTGTTATTCTGCCTTTAATGTTTTGGTGCAGGGCAATGAACTAATAATTTATGGTTTCGATATTGCCCGTTCTCAGTCACCATTGATGGTAATAGACAATTTATCGGCTTTTTTCATCTTAATCATCAGCTTTACTTGGCTTACGGGTCTGATTTATGCACGCGGCTATCTTAAATCATACATGGAAAGTAAATCGCAACTGCATATCTCGCTGCACCTGTTTGCTTATTTATGGCTGGGATTTTCGATGATTGCCGTCGCAATAGTGCAAAACTTTATATCATTTCTTATTGTGTGGGAGCTAATGACGTTGTCGTCGTTTATTTTGGTGGTGTTTGATGCCGAAGACCGGGTTGTGCTAAAAGCAGGCATAAACTATTTAATTCAAATGCATATTGGCTTGTTATTTCTTATAGCAGCCATGCTTATTGCAAACACACAGGCATCGGTTTATGAATTTGGTCAGTTAAGTCATTATTTCTCAGGCCATTCTAATTTTGCACTTTTTATGCTTTTCTTTATAGGCTTTGGCATAAAAGCAGGTTTTATTCCTTTTCATTCATGGCTGCCAAAAGCACATCCGGCTGCGCCTTCGCATGTGTCGGGTGTGATGTCGGGCGTGATGATAAAAATGGGAATTTATGGAATATTGCGCGTTTTGCTTTCGGTTGAAAACGATTTGATGAGTATCGGAGTATTGATTTTAGGAATATCTGTTCTTAGCGGAATTTTTGGAATTCTACAGGCAATAATTCAAGGCGACATAAAAAAATTGCTGGCTTACAGCAGTATTGAAAATATCGGCATCATAGGTATGGGAATAGGGCTTGGAGTAATTGGTCTGGCTACAAAAAACGATTTATTGTCACTGCTTGGATTCAGCGGTGCATTGCTGCATGTCTTGAATCATTCCTTATTTAAGTCCATGCTGTTTTATGCTGCCGGCTCCGTTTATAAATCTACTCATACACGCAATATAAATGAACTTGGAGGCTTAATTAAAAAAATGCCATACACGGGAACATTCTTTATTATAGCTTCCGTGGCTATTTGCGCATTACCTCCGCTAAACGGCTTTATTTCGGAATATTTAATTTATTCGGGCATAATTACGAGCCTTGGAACAGCATCGTTTTATCAGTCGCTTATCCTTGTTTTTTCAATTATAGCATTGGCTTTAATAGGAGGAATGACTCTTTTTGCATTCACAAAAGCATCGGGACTGATATTTCTTGGTGAAGCCAGAAGCGAAAAAGTATCTGAAGCAAAAGAATCTCCAAAATCTATGCTGTGGCCGCTCGCAGCAATAACGGTTTTGGTTTTTGCCATTGGATTAGTGCCTTTAATATTAGTTAAGCCCGTTTTTTCAATTATCTCGCAGTGGTTTACCTTTGACAATGCCGATATGATTTCATCGATATTTGTTCTGAACATGCAAAACATAAGCATAGTTTGCGGCGTATTTGTTGTGTTGAGTTTACTATTACTGCTGTGGCGCAAACTTCATTTAAAAAACAAAACCACCGAAACAGGTCCAACATGGGGATGCGGATATACCGCACCAACATCTTCATTGCAATATACCTCCACATCATTTGCCGACAATATTGGCAATCTGGCTCAACCGGTTTTGCAAACAAAAAAAGAACTTCCGCTTATTGATAAAAACGATTTGTTTCCTGCCTCCGCATCGTTTGAGTCAGCTCCACATGATGTTATTCAGGAAAAATGGATTGATAAACCAACTGCTTCCATATTGAACTGGCTTAAAAAAATGGCGCGTATGCAGACAGGGCGCATTGAGCATTATATTCTATATGCTTTTGCGTTCATGATACTGATTTTTGTATTAACGTATTTCAATTTGCTTTAATCATGATGACAATAATATTTATTTTATTGACTGCCGTCTTATTCCCCGGAATAATCGTAAGAGCCAAAAGCATTTTTGCCGGTCGCAAAGGTCCGGGATTATTTCAGCCATTAAAAGATGTGATGCTTCTTTTTCAAAAGGGTAATGTAATCAGCACAACCACAAGCTATATATTTAAAATTGCCCCTGCCATAGGTCTGGCTTCGGTACTCAGCGCCACATTGGTTTTACCCTTTGGACCATTCCCTGCACTAATCTCGTTCAATGGCGATATTGTGTTTTTTGCCTATATGCTGGGAATTGGCAAGTTTTTTCTGATAATTGCAGCATTGGATACGGGCTCGGCATTTGAGGGCATGGGAGCAAACCGCGAAGCATTATACTCGCTGCTTGCAGAACCTGCTTTCTTTATTCTGGCGGGTACATTGGCCATGCTTACAGGCTACTCCTCGTTTAATGAAATATTAATCGGATTATACAACCCCGATAACAGCTATATATTAATTTACAGCATAATCAGCGTAATTGTTTTAGCGCAAATAATGCAGGTTGAAAACAGCCGAATGCCGGTTGACGACCCAAAGACACATTTAGAACTCACAATGATTCATGAAGTAATGATACTCGATTATTCAGGATTCGACAAAGCACTAATCCATATTACAAGCTGGCTGAAATTTGCCCTGTACTCTACTTTGATTTTTGATGTTTTAATACCCGTACAATGGGACAAAGGTATTCAGTTCGGACTGTTTGCCATTATTGCTGTTTCATTGGCCGTGTATATAGGGTTTATTGAATCGTTTAAAGTGCGCAATAAAATCGGACGGAATCCTGTGTTTTTATTTACGATATCTGTTTTGGCCTTATTGGCATTTGTGGTGGTTTTAGTATTAACGGAAAAAATGATTTTGTCATGATGGAGTTTCTGATAGTTGCATTTGCAGCCACGCTTATTTATTTATCGGCTGCACACCGGTTTAGGGTATTTGCCCGGTTTATGGGTGCACAAGGCGTTCTGATTTTTGGCATTGCCCTGCTGGAATTGAACGAAATGGCTACCGCCAACCTTGTTTTAGTGGTTGCAGAAACACTTTTGTTTAAAGGAATAATAGTCCCATTCATGTTGTTCTACATAATAAGGCGTACACAGGTGTTTAAGGTTCATGCACAAGCTACCCCATCATTTTATATTTTAATTCTTAATGCTGCCGCCCTGATTGTTTCTGTTGTGATTGCCTACACTCTGCAAAACCCATATATTAATACTGTTTTCATGACTGTTGCTCTCTATGCCCTGTTGAGCGGATTAATAATTATTGTTACGCATAAACTTATTATATCTCACCTGATCGGATTTCTTATTATAGAAAACGCCGTTTTTCTTTTTACCATTGCATTAGGTAACGAAATGCCCGCTCTCATTAATATTGCAATGCTTCTGGATATTTTTGTAGGAGTGCTTATTATGGGATTTTTTGGAATGCGTCTTAAACCCGATACAGGCGACCTAACACAATTAAAAGACTAAGATATGGAGCTGATTTTATTCTTTTCAACAGCCTTACTTTTTGCTTCCGCCATATTATTGATGCGGAATAAAATATTTACCCGTCTTGTTTCTGTTCTTTATGCCATTCTGCTTATAGGATTGTCGGTTCATGGATGGTTTAACTTAAACAAAACCTTTATTCATTATTTTACTTTTTCGCATGAGGGAATGCTTTTGCTCAGCACTCTGGCCATAATTTCATTGCCTACTTTCTATCATGGCTTCAGATACACTTATAATTCAACAACAAGACATTTCAACATCTATCATGCTTCGATGATTGCACTGATGACATTTATGGCAGGCGCTTATTTGTCGAATTCAATGACAATGCTTTGGGTATTTGTAGAAGCCACAACGCTTTCGGTAGCCGCACTAATATATCACGACCGTAACAAACAAGCTCTTGAAGCTACATGGAAATATGTTTTTATATGTTCGGTAGGTATCTCCATTGCTTATGTAGGCATATTGCTGCTGGGATTTATTTACGGACGGTACGATGCCGCCAGCCTCACGTTTAATGAGTTTTCGCTGCTTATCAGCACAGCCAATCCTATTTATTTGAAAGTTGCATTCGTATTTGTTCTTGTTGGGTTCAGCACCAAAATGGGATTATTTCCCATGCACTCTGTAACTATTGATGCACACTCCGTTGCTCCGGCTCCGGTTAGCGCATTAATTTCAACTACACTTATGAATGTAGGCTTTTTGGCAATTTTCAGAGTGTTTTCGCTGTTTTCGTCAACTGAGATTTTATCATTCATGCAAAATTCATTGATGCTTACGGGAGTTCTGTCGTTGCTTATAGCTGCCGGTTATATGCTTAAAGCATATCACATAAAGCGTATGTTTGCGTATTCAAGCCTTGAAATGATGGGTCTGGTGGCAATAGCACTGGGTAGTGGCAAAAGCGGATACTACGCGGCAATACTGCTTGTAATTCTGCATTCTTTGGTGAAAAGTTCAATATTCTTCTCTATGGGGCAATTTAAACAAGTGAATCAGTCCTATGAGTTGAAACAAGTTGGCAATTATATGAAAAACTATTCTGCAGGTGCTTTATTGCTGCTTTGTTCAGTTATATTTATAATAGCCATTCCGCCGTCAGGAATATTCATCAGCGAAATTCTGATTTTTAAATCTCTTATCGAACAGCAGCAATGGCTTACATTTATAATAACCGCACTGCTTCTAACCGCCGTTATTTATGCGCTGCTAACCCGTGTTTTGCATATTCTGTTTTCAGATGCATCGGAGCCAATTGAAAAAACAAATACAGGAGAAAAAATAAATGTAATTGAAACAGTACCCCAATATGTTCTGTTGCTTATTGTTGCCGTATTGTGCTTTTACCAGCCCCCGTTTCTGGTTGACGCCATAAATGCAAGTATTGAATCACTTCCTAAATAATCCGACATGAAGGAAAGCCATATTATATTATCCACAAACCCCGCAGTATTTTCAACAGATGATTTGCCCGAAATTGATTATGTGCAGTTCTGGCAGGAATTATCATCTCTTATGCAGGACGAAAATAATCATGTAGTTGCATATTTCCCTTTGTTACATGATGATAATAAATGGAATTTTATCTGTGCCGTTGCCGACGACAATAAAAAAAATATTCGTGTTTACTCACATACTTGCTTGCGTGAGCATGCAAAATTAGAATCGCTTACACCAAATATAAATTCCATCCATATATTTGAGCGCGAAATGCACGAAAATCACGGAATTGAATTTCCGGGAAATCCATGGCTAAAACCGGTACGCTGGCCTTACAACCGACACGAATCAAACAGTTGCATGAATAATTATCCTTTCTTTAACATTGAAAGCAAAGATTTACATCAGGTTGGTGTTGGGCCCGTTCATGCCGGAGTGATAGAACCCGGGTATTTCAGGTTTATTTGCAGCGGCGAAACCGTTCATCATCTCGAAATACATCTGGGATACCAGCACAGAGGAGTTGAGGAACTTTTTGTTTCCAAAAGCAATTATCAGCAAAAAGCCATCTTAAGTGAAAGCATAGCCGGTGATACGGCAGTGGGTCATTCTTTGTGCTACTCCCAGCTTATTGAGCAACTGGCTTCGGCAAGCGTTTCAGAATCTTTGTCGAAAGAACGAACCATAGCATTGGAACTTGAACGAATAGCCATACATATTGGCGACACGGCTGCATTATGTGCCGATATTGCATACCAACTCGGGCAGGTCGTTTGCGAATCGCTGAGAACGGTGGTTATCAACACAACCCAGTTTTGGTGCGGGAACAGATTAGGCAAAGGTTTTATACGCCCGGGAGGCACATACTACCCCATAACAAAAAAAATAACAGACGAGATTTTAAAGAATCTGGAATATGTTGAAACCCGTTTCAAAGAAATGGCGGCTCATTTATATTCAATGCCGGGAACTCTTACCCGCTTTGATGGTATAGGTCAAGTAAGCAAAGAGCAAGGAATACGGGCAGGATTAACGGGAATGGCAGCCCGCATGTGTGGAATAAAACGGGACATACGCACATCGCACCCTTTTCAGGCTTTCAAAAACATAAATTACGAACCTGCGGTTTTCAATAGCGGCGATGTGCTTGCACGTGCTCTTTTGCGAAGAGCCGAAATATCAAAATCAATTCAGTTAATCAGGGATATAATAGACGACATTGTGAGCGGTGATTTTTCAAATGGCACAGACAAAACTCCTGATTATAATATGTCTTTGAAACCTGATTCTGCCTGTATTTCAATGACCGAAGGCTGGCGCGGCGAAATTGTTCATGTGGCTGTTACCGACAATGCCGGAAATATCTGCAAATACAAAATTACCGACCCTTCACTGCATAACTGGACAGGGCTTGCTTTGGCTGTGAGGAATCAGGAAATATCCGACTTCCCTATTTGCAACAAAAGTTTTAATTTGAGTTATTGTGGTTACGATTTATAATTTTGACGTATTATGAAATTTTCGCGCGAATTGCAATTGCCCGTTTTTCCGGAAAAAGAAACCGAAAAAAACAAAAATATCCGGAACGCATATCTGGGAATACCCGAAACTGGCATACTATATCACCATGGTTTACAGTTTGTTCCTAACTTAAAGGAATCTGTACTTACCGAATTATTCAGGGGCAGGCCGGTTATCAGTGCAGATATTTCAAAACAGGAACAGGACATTCTTTCGTCTTTGTGTCCTACAAATGCATTCGAAAACAATCCGTTTTGCTTGAATCTTGGCAAATGTGTGTTTTGCAAGGAATGTCATTTTGCCATGCCGGAAAAAATTCGTTTCACAAACGATTATAAAATAGCCAGCAACGATCCTGAAATGCTGAAAATTTATCCGGGGCAGGATAAGCCTATAGAGTTTAATGATGCTATCAGGCGAAAAGAAGTAAAAAAACTTTTCCGCAAGGCTTTGAAACTCAGGCAGGTTTCGGCAGCGGGAGACAATTCCTGCGAGTTGGAGCTAAATGCGTCGGGCAATGTAAACTTCGACATGGGTCGCTACGGTATCGAGTTTGTGGCTTCGCCAAGGCATGCCGACGGAATAGTTATAACAGGACCCATATCCGAAAATATGGCAGAAGCACTGCAGACAACATGGGATGCTGTGCCATCGCCAAAAGTGTGCATCTTGGCCGGAGTTGATGCCATATCCGGTGGTATTTTTGCAAACAGTCCTGCTTTAAACCGTAGTTTTTTGTCGAAATACAAAATAGACCTGTATGTTCCGGGCAATCCCTGCCATCCGCTAACATTTATTAACGGGGTTTTGTCGTTAATAGGGAAATAAATTGTTTAATAAAATTTTTAATATTCTCTGTGCCCTCGAGCCCGGCGGGGTTTACTTTTCTTTTTCATTGCCAAAAGAAAAGTAACAAAAGAAAAGCTAGTCGCTTGAGAATTTTTCGGAGAAAACGAACACACAACAGCCACAGACGGAAATAACTCGCTGCAAGGATTATATGATTAAATTATTCAGCTCAAACAGATTTCCGTCATTTCGCCTTCGGCTCCCGGCGCTGCCTGTCCGTTTTCTTTTGTCCTCAAAATTCTATGCGACGTCCCAAGGCGGTGAGCGTTTCGGTAAATTTAGCTTTAGAGCAGCATTGCTGCGGGGCTTACTTTTCTTTTTTATTGTTAAAAGAAACATTGTTGTGCTAATAAATTCTTAATTAAAATTTTTAAAGTAAACAAAAAAATCAACCGCTGTCCATAAAAGGCGGGAGCAAGGTATGCATTGTCGCCTTTCTTTTACATTTAGCGCAGAGCCATGGGCTCCCGCAAAATAAAATATTTTTAATCGGATATCAATGAAAATTTTTAGTGTTTCGTGTTGCAATTAAAAAAAATTTCTATCTTTGCAGTCCCAAACAAAGGGAAAGTAAAAAGGTTCGGTAGTTCAGTTGGTTAGAATACGTGCCTGTCACGCACGGGGTCGCGGGTTCGAGTCCCGTCCGGACCGCAAAAAGGAAGCTAAAAGGCTTCCTTTTTTGTTTTAATGTTTCTGAGAGTTGTGTAATTTCGTCAATAAAAACACATCATCAAACCTAAATTATAAATAATTGTTTAATTATAATCCTGAAAAGTTACTAATTTTTGAATCTATTAACAAAAAAAGGCTGCCCTTATCGGACAGCCTGATAAGATAGATTCAGCAAAAATTATTTTTTCAGTGCATTAATTTCTTGTTTCAATTGCTCAATTTGCTGTTTAAGCAATTCTATTTGCTGTTGTTGTTCCTGCATACCTGCAACCAAAATAGGAACCATTCCTATATAATTCATGCCTAAATACTCAACCTGCGGGTCTTCTTTTTTCTCACCCGGATGCTTGCCCTGCTCTACAAGAGTTGGGAAAATTTCTTTTACTTCTTGTGCGATGAAACCAATTTGGGTTCCTGTTGCAAAATTCATAAACGGATATTCTTCGGTTTTCATGGTGTAGCTAACCGGACGTAGTTTCATAATATTATTTAAAGCACTGCCATAATTTTCTATATCTTTTTTAAATTTTATATCAGAAACACTTGACCATGTGCCCGTATATGCGCCATTGCCACTACAATACACCCCATATCTTGTAGTAGAACTACCGGAGGTGTAACCATAAACTCCATACACAGTGCCGCTAGTACCGGTTGTACTTGCTGATGCACACACACCATAATACGAATTGTTTCCGGTTCCTGACGAACTAGCATGTAAGCCTATATAATTGGCTGAAAATTGACCGCCAACACCCAAAAAATCTCCCGGCTCAGATATTCCCACAACTCCTCTCCCATCAGCACCAGAACCTAAAAATTCGCATTTTATGGCGTAAGACGATAAAGATGAAGAATCGGTAGTGAAATAACCAGCATAACGGGTATTAGAAGCCACATGCAGCCTGCTTAATTTGGTTGGGTTAGTTGTTCCAAAGCCTGTATTACCGGTAGTGGTAATGATCATTTTTGGGTTAAGGCTTGCATCGTATGAATTTCCAATAACAAATCTGTTATTTTCACTTTGGTCATTTGCTATTGCCCATGTAACAGTGCCTGCTTTAAATCCTATTGAAGCGTCTCCGCTGCCATCTTGGCTTACATAAATTTGGCCGTTAGTTAAATCGTTATTTCTATTAACATGCAATACTGCAGCAGGGGACATAGTCCCAATACCAACTGATTTGCCGGTAATATATGCGTCATTGGCGTTTTCTTTCCACACGCTGCTTTTTGCATACATCGCATAAGGTACACTAAGTAATTGGCTGGTGCCCATATCCGCATAAGAACTACCACCCGCCGGATCCATCTCTACCTGGAGCCAATATTTATAAGACTTCCAATCAATGCTGCTAAAACTTCCGCTAACAACAATACCTTGCCCAATTGCCAATGTAAATAATCCAAAATCATTTGTTGTTACATTAAAAGTTTCGCTATAATCTACATCACCAGTTTCTGAATCTTTATGCAAAGAAATTTTAATGGATAAAGTGTGGTTAGCTAAAATATTTCCGGAAGCATCGCGTGCAACTGCCTGGTAGTTAAATGCATTTGGCGACTGTGCCATGCTTTGGAAAAATGCAAAAAACATTGCAAATACAAAAAATATAATATTAAGTCTGGTTTTCATATTGGTTTATTTTTATTTGTTGGTAATTGTGAATTTTACGGTTTTATTTCCTGCTGAATTATGATAATTCAGCATATACACACCTGAACTATAACCTCTCAGGTCAAAAGTAAAATTATTTGTCCCGTTATCAACGTTTACGACCTGTTCAATAATGGTTTGTCCAAGCAAATCGTAAACATGAACGATTGCACGTTCGTTGCCGGCAGAATTTACAATCAAACTAAATTGACCATTTGTAGGATTAGGAAAAACAGAAACATTTATCGGGTCAGATTCATCTAATGATGATAAAACAGCTTCGGGTTGCTGAAAGCCTTGAGTAAGGATACCCGAAGGACTGCTAAATGTTTCCGTCATAGTCATTTCGGCAATAGTAAAAGACAAAGAACCACTACTATTACCGAAAAAACCACCTGAAGAAGAAACCACAAAGGGGGTTAATGATTGTGCCTGTATCATACAGGTGAAAAGTACCCCCAGCGAAACAAAAACGAGTTTTTTCATTAACAAAATTTTATTCAAAACTAAGAAAATATTTTTACACCAAAACAATTTTTTTAAAGATATATAATAAATGTTTAAAGTCAAAATTGATTAAAACGTTTATATCATTAGCCAAGCGATAAAAAGCTATATCATAAAAAAACTCCAAAACTTAATAGTTCTGGAGTCTGATTGTATTGATTAAATAAACTTAAATTATACCAATCCTGCAAATCCCATAAAGGCAAGAGAAAGAAGACCGGCTGTAACCAGAGTAATAGGGAATCCTTTCATTCCTTTGGGATATCCGGTTAACTCCATTTGTTCGCGTATTCCTGCAAGCAAAACCATGGCAAGAGTAAATCCAATTCCTGTTGCTGCAGAATAAACAACGCTTTCTATCATATTATAATTTTTCTGAACAGCAAGAATTGCAATACCAAGAACTGCACAGTTAGTAGTAATCAACGGCAAATAAATACCCAAAGCCTGATAAAGTCCCGGACTGACTTTTTTCAAAATAATCTCAACAATCTGTACCAGAGAGGCAATTACAAGAATAAATGTAATTGTTTGCATAAATTCAACTCCCAGAGGGACAAGAATGAAAAATTGAATTATGTATGTTACAAGATTTGCCAATGCCATAACAAACACAACTGCACCTCCCATACCAACAGCCGTAGATATTTTTCCAGACACGCCCAAAAACGGACAGATGCCAAGAAATTGCGCTAAAACAACATTGTTTACAAGGATTGCCAGAATTATTATATTAATCATTTCCATAGCGCTTAAAATTTAAAAGTTATAAATCTTTTTTAACCTGTTTACAATAGCTATCAGGAAGCCATAAGTAATAAAAGCTCCCGGAGGCATTATAAACAGAAGAACGGTTTTTGCACCATCGGCAAGTAAATGGATGCCAAAAATAGTTCCATTGCCTATTATTTCGCGAATACTAGCCATTAAAGTAATTGCCATGGTAAATCCAATACCCATTCCAATGCCATCAAGTATGGAATAAAAAACGGAATTTTTCTGGGCAAAAGCTTCAGCCCTGCCAAGAATAATACAGTTTACAACGATAAGAGGAATAAAAACCCCTAAAGCATTGTACAAATCCGGGGTATATGCCTGCATTACCAAATCCACTATGGTAACAAAAGTAGCAATGATTACAATAAATAAAGGAATTCGCACCTTGTTGGGTATCCAATTTTTCAATAGTGCAATAAATAAATTTGAAAACAGCAGTACAAAAGTTGTTGCTGCTCCCATGCCTATTCCGTTGATGGCAGCGGTTGTTACTGCAAGCGAAGGACATGTTCCAAGTACAAGAACAAAGGTTGGATTTTCCTTCAGTAAACCGTTGGTTAAAGTTTTTAATGCACTCATTTTACAAACTGTTTTTTAAAAACATCATAAGCTCTCATTATGGCATCGCAATATGCCCTGGATGTAATAGTAGAGGCAGTAATGGCATCTACTTCTCCACCGTCTTTTTTTACAGAAATTTTATTCTTTTCGGGATGCATCTTTTTAAACTGATCTTTAAAAGAAGGCTCAACCATTTTTGCACCAAGTCCCGGCGTTTCTTTTTGGTCAAGAACTGCAGTGTTATAAATAGTGCCATCGGGCAAAAAGCCAACCATTATGCTGAATTCACCAGAAAAGGCCTTGTTGGTATATGTTTTTACGGCAACCCCAACAAGCTCGTCTCCTTTTTTTGCGGGATACATTTCTAATTTGCCTTCTTCAATAACAATTGCCTCTTCATTGGGTTTATTGTCGAAAGCAGGAACTACTTCTGCAATGGCATTGTTTACTTTTTGAGCCTTTGCCAGATCTATAGGCTCTTTTGTAATGCTGTACACATATCCTAATGCTGCAGCCATTACTGCAGAAAACAGAAATAGTGTTACACTCATTGTCAACAGATTCGATTTAATTTTCTTTGCCATAAGATTTACCTCCCAAAAGATTTTGGTTTAAAACCCTTGTTAATTAGCGGAGTGAAAGCATTCATAATCAAAATTGCAAATGAAACTCCTTCGGGATATGCTCCCCACACACGAATAAGAATAGTTAAAACACCACATCCTAATCCAAAAAACAACTGCCCCTTAACCGACATCGGCGAAGTAACCATATCGGTTGCCATAAAAAATGCTCCCAACATCATACCACCCGCCAGCAGATGAAAAACAGGGTCAATATATTGAGTGGGATCAACAAGATACAAAATACCGGCAAAAACAAAAGCGCTTAAAAGAAAACTTACGGGAATATGCCATGTGATAACTTTTCTGATAAGCAAATACAGTCCGCCTAAAATTAATGCTATTGCCGAAACTTCACCTAAAGAACCTCCGATTTGTCCCATAAACATTTGAGTATAATCCGGTAATTGCGAAGTAACCTGAGCCATGGTATCTCCCTTGGCTAAACCTTCTTTAACAATGCCAAGAGTGGTTGGTCCCGTTAATCCGTCAATGGAAAAATTCATTGTGTCAAAGGGTAGTCCGGGCTTTGGCCATGTAGTCATGTCAACAGGAAATGAAATAAGCATAAACACCCTGCCGGCCAATGCAGGGTTGAAAGGATTTTTACCTAAACCACCAAAGGTCATTTTTGCTATTGCTATTGCGAAAGTTACTCCAATAAGCATTTGCCACCAAGGCAATGACGACGGAACATTGAAGGCAAGCAATATGGCCGTAATAACGGCTGAGCCATCATTAATGGTTGGAGTAATTTTCAGTAAGAATTTGGCTATCAAATATTCAACCGTGACTGCACCAACAATTGCAACCAACATTAAAATTATTGAACTAAGGCCAAAATACCAGAACGATACCAATGCGGCAGGCACCATTGCAAGCACCACTTGCCACATTATTTTGTTTACATTTTGGTTCCCGTGAATATGAGGAGAACCCGATACAGTGAGCAGTCCCATAGTATAAATTTAATTTTTTCTGCTTCTAATTATTTCACCTATTTTACTTTTTCCCAAACGTAGCATATCAAGCAACGGACGATTAGACGGGCAGGTGTAATGACAGGTGCCACATTCAATACAATCCATTACATTGTTTTTTTCAACAACTTCAAAATTATCGAACTCCATGCCGGCTGCCAGTAAAAATGGCTGCAATCCCATCGGACAAACCATGGTACAACGGGCACAACGGATACAGTTTGCAACAACATTGCGCTTGGATTCTTTTTCGTCGAAAACCACAATCCCTGATGTTCCTTTTGTTACAGGCACATCAATATTTATTATGGCTTTTCCCATCATTGGTCCGCCATTGATGATTTTGCCGCTTCCTTCGGGTAAACCACCCGCTTTTTCAATCAACATCGATACCGGAGTGCCAATCCTGACTCTGAAATTAGAGGGTTTTGAAACTTTTTTGCCTGTAACTGTAACAACACGCTCGATAAGCGGCTTGTTTTTTTGTACGGCTTCGTATATGGCATAAGCTGTACCAACATTCTGAACAACGCATCCAACCTCTATCGGAAGTTTTCCGCTTGGAACACGCCGTTTTGTCAAAGCCTCAATAAGTTGTTTCTCGGCACCCTGGGGATATTTAACTTTTAGTCCCTGAACAGTAATGCCGCTATATTTTTTTGCAATTTCATCCAAATGCTGAATTGCATCCTCTTTATTATTTTCAATTCCGATAATTGCCTGTGAAACATTAAGTGCTTTCATCAAAATCTGAACTCCAACCATAATCTCTTCGCCTTTTTCAAGCATCAAACGATGGTCGGATGTAAGGTATGGTTCACATTCAACAGCATTAATTATAAGGTATTCGGCTGTTTTATCTTGTGGTATAGCCAACTTGACGTGAGTAGGAAAAGTTGCACCTCCGAGGCCTACAATACCCGAATTCTTAATAATTTCGATTATTTCATCTTTTGATGCTTTAATCTCCTTAATTAATGCATCGCTTGTGTCGATACCTTCTGCCCACTCCTCGCCTTCTTTATTAATAACAATAACCGGCTTTCGATAACCCGTGGTGTCGGTCCAGAAATCAACTTTTTCTACGGTTCCCGAAACAGGCGAATGAACAGCTGCAGATATAAAAGCTTCTCCCTTGGCAATTAGCTGACCAATCTTAACTTTGTCGCCCTTTGCTACAACAGGCACCGAAGGAGCACCAAGGTTTTGATTCATCATAACAAAAACAGTATCCGGAGCAGCAATTTCCTCAATTGTACTATGTTGAGAAAATTTATTTTCTTCAGGATGAGCTCCCCCAATTTTGAAAGTTTTCAACATTTTTGGTCTCCCCATATTTTAATTAACTGAATTCGTGTTTTCTGAGTTTGCCTCTGCCGTTTTACGAAGCGGGAAATTAATTTCCAAAATGGCAGATGTCGGGCATTCGCTTACGCATTTTCTGCATAATTTGCACTTATTGAAATCAATATAAGCCAGGTTATTTAACATTGTAATTGAATCGTGAGGGCAAACTTTTACGCATTTGCCGCAACCAATGCAAGCTACAGCACAATTTTTCTTGGCAATTGCGCCTTTTTCCGTATTAACACAGGATACAAAAATTCTCTTACCCTTTGGTCCTTTATTACGTAGTTCAATTATCTTACGCGGACAAGCTTTTACGCAAGCTCCGCATGAAGTGCAATTATCTTCAATCACAATAGGTAATCCCGTAGTCTTATCCATATACATAGCATCAAACTGGCAGGACTCAACACAATCGCCCAAGCCAAGACATCCGTTTGGGCAACCTGTTTCGCCACTTGACAAAGTATTGGCAAAGCTGCATCGAGAAACGCCGTCATATTTAATTTTTGAGGGCGCATTGGCAAAAGAACCATTACATCGAATAACTGCAACTTGCGGTGCCCTTTCAGTAGCCTCAACACCAAGAATCTCCGAAATACCTTTAACAATGGCATTTCCACCCACCGGGCAAAACAAGTTATCCATATTACCGGCTTTTACGATTGCTTCGGCAAAATTACGGCAACCGGCATATCCGCATCCTCCGCAGTTGGCACCAGGCAAAAGCTCGGCAACCTGATCGATTCTTGGGTCTTCAATTACCTGAAACTTAAGGTCAACTCCATAAATGATAATGGCAAAAACCAATCCAACGGATGCCAAAACAACGACTGCTAAAAATATTGTACTCACTATTTGTTTTTTTTATCAGATTACAATCTGCAAAATTAAAAATCATATTTTCTTTTTAAGAAAAAAATCAAATTTATTTTCATTCTTTATCTATCTGTGTATATGTGGTTTGCATGAAGTATATATTGATTTCTTCATATATATGATTATTAAGTGTATGGTATTTAAGATGTTACAGAAATATTTGTATTGATTCTAAATTAAAATAAGTTATTAACAATTTTAGCAGCTCAATATCTATTTGATATTGAAGCTTTTCCTGATAAAAATTTGTGGTTATAATTTAAATATTCACGCCAAGCCACGCCCGCTTTTATGCAGTTTACCCTCAGCCTGCAGGTCATTTACTATTTTATCAAGTAAGCCGTTTACAAAACTGTTGCTTTTTGGTGTTCCAAATTCTTTTGACAACTCAATATATTCGTTGATTGAAGCTTTAGTGGGAATATTTTCGAAAAACATTATTTCTGTTAAGGCCAACTTTATTATCAGCATATCTATCACAATTATTCGTTCAATATCCCAGTTTTTCAGGTGCTTTTCAATCAAATCGTCGTATTTGTTCAGGTTGATTATTGTTTTATCAAACAATTTAATCATAAAAACCTTGTCGTCATCATCTCCCAAACCTTCGGATGGTTTCAATAATGAAGGGAAAACAGTTGTTGATTCATCATCAGGGTCATAATATTTCAGCCACGCATGAATCATTATGCCGGTCAAAACCGAATCATCGCCCCAATGAATATTTTTATCTTCGTACATAGCCCTTAAATTGCTATCGAAGGCGATGAATTTTTTAAACAATTTCACTATAAACTGGCGATGAGAATCGTAACTATGCGTTTTTTCGTTCATGTAATTTTGATAATCGCCCCATTCCAGAACTTCTTTGTATATTTTTCTGAAACTGTCATTCATGTCCTGCCAGTTCAGGCGTAAGCCGTTTATTGCATTTTGAACATGATTATTGTCGCGTAAGTGAGTCAACAGCGGGTTTTGAACAAATCTGAGATTTGGATTAATATCCTCTTGCGTTGGAACAAGTTTATGCCGGTTTTCTTCAATTTTTCGTTCTGCCACATCGCGTAATTCAAGTAATGCAGAAATCTGAATAAAGACAAGATCCCGCATATCCTCAACTGAATTAATCAAAGCTTTTCGCCCTTTTTCGATATCAGTATTGCCACCAACCACATAAGAATAAACAGCTTGCAGGGTTTTGCTCCGGATAATATGACGCGATAACATAGAGAACGTTTTATTTTGCGGCTGCAAAGATAATTAATAGTAACAATAGCAAAGAAATTATTTTGGTAATTTTTGCATGGGATAAATAATTATCATCATTGTCCAATTATAAGTCAATTAAGAATTTTAATTCTTTTATGCCTTCGAGCCGGGCGGGGGTTTACTTTTCTTTTTCATTGCTAAAAGAAAAGTAACAAAAGAAAAGCTAGTCGCTTGAGAATTTTTCGGAGAAAAGGCACGCATTGCCGCATTAATTTTGCATTTAGGCTAAATGCACGGGCTCCGGCAAATTCAAATCTTTTTTATCAGAAAATTGTAATAATTAATGTGAAAAAACTGTCTTTGCGATAATCTATGCAGTAACCTCAGGAATATCCTCTTCGATTCTAAGATTATCTATAATGAAACTCTGTCTGTCCGGGGTGTTTTTACCCATGTAAAATTTTAAAATTTCTTCCAGCCCGTTTTCCTTTTTAAGCAAAACATTTTCCAGTCGCATTTTTGGTCCTATCAAATGCCGGAACTCATCGGGACTTATTTCGCCAAGTCCTTTAAAGCGGGTTATTTCGGGCTTTGGGCCTAATTCTTCAATTGCATTTTTGCGTTCCTGTTCGCTGTAACAATATATGGTTTTTTGTTTATTTCTAACCCTGAACAAAGGGGTTTGCAAAATATACAAATGCCCGGCTCTGACCAAATCGGGATAAAACTGCAGAAAAAAAGTAAGCAATAATAAACGTATGTGCATACCGTCAACATCGGCATCTGTTGCGATAACAACATTATTATATCTGATGTTTTCAACTCCGTCTTCCAGATTTATGGCAGCCTGAAGCAAATTAAATTCATCGTTTTCATAAACTATCCGCTTGCTCAATCCATAAGTGTTTAAAGGCTTACCTTTTAAACTAAAAACAGCCTGGGTATATGGGTCTCGTGCTTTGGTTATAGAGCCGCTTGCCGAATCACCTTCGGTGATGAAAAGCGTTGTTTGCAAGCAGCGGTCATCCTTATCCTCGTTATAATGAAGTTTGCAATCGCGTAGTTTTTTGTTGTGCAGACTTACTTTTTTGAAACTTTCTTTAGCTATTTTTTTAATATTAGCCAGTTCCTTACGCTCTTTTTCGTTTGCAAGGATTTTCTGCAACAGCAAATCGGATGTTTCGCCATGGATATGTAAATAATTATCGAGATTGCGCCGGACAATATCGCCAATATAATTGCGAATGGTTTGCCCGTTTGGCTCCATATATTGCGAACCCAGTTTTGTTTTGGTTTGCGATTCGAAAACAGGTTCGTGAACACGAATAGAAATAGCTGCCACAATAGACCCGCGTATATCGCTTGCTTCAAAATCCTTTTTGAAAAATTTTCTTATTGTATCCACTACCGCTTCTCTGAATGCAGCCACGTGCGTCCCGCCCTGTGTTGTATGCTGCCCGTTTACAAAAGAATAAATTTCTTCGCCATAATTTTTATGACTATGGGTAAATGCAAATTCCAGATCACCTTCCTCAATATGAATAATAGGATAAATGGTTTCGCCATCAATATAGCGTCCCAATAAATCCAGCAATCCGTTTTTTGATTCGTATTTTTCGCCATTAAAATTAATGCAGAGACCCTTGTTTAAATATGCATAATTCCACAAAAGTCTGTCTATATGTTCATTCAAATACTCATATTCGCCAAAAATAGTTTCATCAGGAGTCCACGAAACTCTTGTGCCCCTGTCGTTGGCTCCCGCACTATCTTTTATTTGCTTAATTAAATTACCACCACTAAAATCTGCAATTACCTTTTTGCCTTCGCGAATAGACTCAATGCGAAAAGACGATGAAAGTGCATTTACGGCCTTAGTACCAACACCATTTAATCCAACCGATTTTTTAAAGACTTCGCTGTCGTATTTGGCTCCGGTATTGATTTTAGATACCACATCCACCACACTGCCAAGCGGTATGCCACGGCCATAATCGCGAACGGTTACTTCGTTATTGTTAATGGAAATATCTATTTTTTTCCCATACCCCATAATGAATTCATCAATGGCATTATCAAGAATTTCTTTAATCAGAACATAAATGCCATCGTCGTGCGACGCACCATTGCCAAGTTTGCCAATATACATTCCGGGTCGGAGACGAATATGTTCGTTCCACTCCAGCGACTTGATACTTTCTTCGTTATACAATTCCGCCATAAAAAATCTGCTCAATTACGTGCAAAGTTAATATAAACAAAAAAACATTTTGCATAGTCCGAAAAAGAGTTATTAACCATGCATATTATATTAAAAATCAGAATAAGGTATATGCTTATAAATCAAAAACCCGACGCTATGCCGGGTCTTTAAATATTGATTAAGAATATCTGGGAAATTACTCAATTCCGGAATAATACTTCATAAACTGCACCCTTTCGTATCCGGCAGGGCTTGAATGTGATTTGTATGACATTTTGCCACGAAAATCATCAATGCATTTATAATTGTTCTTATCCATCCATTCATTTAAAAATGCATTCATTTTACTGATTTCGCCAATACCTTTTTTATACAAAACCGACACAACCTGAACAGCCTTAGCGCCAACAAGCAACATTTTAACCACACCTTCCCCGTCATGAACACCGGTTGATGAGCAAAGATCGGTATGAACCTTATCCGATAGCAGCCCTATCCATCTTAAAGGCAAAGTAATATCTTCGGGATGACTGAAAACATTAGTGCCTATTAAAGTCTGCTTATTAATATTTATGTCAGGAGACAAAGAACGATTGAAGAGTACAATGCCGCCAAGTTTTTTCCACGACAGTTTAACCATGAAATGAGCCATGTCGGTAAAAAAAGTACCCAGTTTAACAGCTATTGGAATATTTGTATTGGCAATTACTTTGTCAATAATTTTGGCATATTGGTTCTCAATAACGTCTGCAGTCAGGTTTTCGTCAAACGGAAGCATAAATATGTTTAGCTCAAGTGCATCGGCACCGGCTTTTTCAATTTTCTCGGTAAATTTAACCCAATCCGAATCGGAATAGCAGTTTATGCTGGCAATAACCGGAATTGAAACGGCTTTTTTAGCCTCAACAATCAGTGTGAGATACCTCTCAAGCTCTTTTTGTTCGGTATATTGCCTGATATAATCATCGGCTTCGGGATAACCGATGTTGTTTTCATCGGCCATCTGTTTTGCATATTCATAACGGATTTGCTCTTCGAAAAGCGATTTGAGGACAATGGCTCCTGCCCCGCTTTTTTCGATTTCAATTAAGTTTTCAATTTTCAAACTTAAGCCGGAGCTTCCGGCAATGATTGGAGATTTAAGTTTCAAACCCAAATAGTTTGTTTCCAAATTAGCCATAATGTTTGTAGTTTTTAATCGACAAATATAATAAGTTTTTATTCAAAATTATTTATTAAAAATATTCATCCGGCATTTTAAATATCCGTTAATAACGAATGGAATACTTTTCGAATAATCCGGGCTGTTCAATGCAATTAATTGCTTTATTAAGCTCTTCGTCAATTTCGCCAATAATATAATAGTATGCTTCTTGTCCGTACAGATTGCGGGCTAAAAATGCGCGAATGATAGTTTCGATTATTTCTTTGCTTTGGTCAAACCCGCTTTGGTCAAATTCAATATTGGCAGCAGTTGCTCCATCTATAAATGACTTAATTAAATCCTTACTAATTTTAAAGTCTTTTTTAAATTTCTCCATCGTCTTGTATTTGGAAAGCAGTGCCGGCCTGTTTTCATTAGTATAATCCAATGAGAAAGTACTGAAATAATTTTTCCTAATCAATTTAACATAGTAATCGCTGTATTTATTTGTGTCGAGTGCAATAAAAATATCGGGCATAATTCCGCCGCCACCGTAAACTATGCGCCCCGCAGTAGTCCTGTACCTAAGCGAATCGGGAAATTTAATCGAGTCGGGGTGGACAAATTCGCCATGCTTCATTCTTTCTCCCAGATCTTTGAAATATTTTTCATTTCCGTCTTTATAAGGCTTTTGAATACAACGTCCGCTTGGAGTGTAGTATCTGGCAACTGTCATGCGCATAACCGAGCCATCCGTAAAAGAAAATGGCCTTTGAACAAGTCCTTTGCCATAGGAACGCCGACCGATAATCAAAGCCCTGTCGCAATCCTGCAAAGCTCCTGAAACAATTTCGCTGGCTGAGGCACTGCCTTCGTTTATCAGAACAACCAATTTACCTTTTTCAAAAGCACCTTTGCTCGTTGCAAAATAATCGCTGCGCTTGTCGGTTCTGCCTTCGGTATAAACAATTAACTGGTTCTTTGGCAAAAACTGGTCGGCAAGTTCTACCGAGGTTTGTAAATAACCTCCGCTGTTATCACGCAAGTCAAGAATAAGAGATTTGAAATTTTCCTGCCTTAGTTCTTTAATGGCATCGCTGAATTCGCTCATGGTTTTTGCAGCAAAACGATTAATCTTAATATAGCCAATTTCAGGCGTAACCATATATGCCGCATCAATACTATAAATAGGAATTTTATCGCGGGTAACGCTAAATTCAATAATTTCCGGTGTGCCCTGACGGGCTATCCCAAGAACAACAACCGTACCTTTAGCTCCTCTGAGCTTCTTCAACACATAGTTGTTGTTCACTATTTTGCCTGTGGCATTTTCGTTGTCAATGGCAACAATTTTATCTCCCGCACGAATTCCGACAGCCTCACTGGGACCTCCTGAAATAACATCTACAACATTTATGGTGTCTCTGATAATCTGAAACTGAATTCCTACTCCTTCGAAATTACCTTCCAATGGCTCGTTTGCCTGCTTGATTTCTTCGGACGACATATAAATGCTGTGGGGATCAAGCTCCTCAAGCATTTTTCTTATGGCAATTTCAGTCAGCTCGTTTTCATTTACGGTATCAACATACGAAAGACGTATATACTGAAGTGCTCTGCGGAATTTATCTTCGGTTTTTGAGGGGTCGTGTTGCGAATAAGCAATAATTGAAGCAGAAAGCAGTAAAAATGAAAAAAGAAATTTCATGATTTTTTCTTTAGAAACGATTTTATTCCCACAAAATTATATTATTTTGTAATTCATTTATAAATAAACATGGGGTCAATTCAAATAAGCGATAAAAAATTTTTTCGATTTTCCATATTCATGGCTTTTATACTATGCCTTCCTATGTTTATAACTTTTGTTTTCGCAGATTATTTTCCATTTCTTATTGGTATATATCCTTTGTCGATAGAAGGCTTGCCGGGGATTTTGACTGCCCCCCTCGTTCATTCCGACTGGGCACATTTGTCGGGAAACATATCTGCGCTGTTTATACTTTTTCTTGTTTTATTAAACAACTTTCATCCAATGGCATGGACCATTATTTTATTAAGCTACATTGTACCGGGTTTCTGGACATGGTTTTTTGCCCGCCCTGCATGGCATGTGGGTGCAAGCATGATGGTATATTCAATTGCCTCGTTTATTTTTTTTGCAGGTATTTTTTCAAATCACACCCGACTGATTGCCTTATCGCTGTTTGTCGTTTTTATGTATGGCGGTATTTTTTGGGGTATTTTCCCTACCCTGCCGGATATATCGTGGGAAGGCCATTTGAGTGGCTTTATTTTAGGAGTGTTTTTGGCTGTTTTGTATAGAAAAGACATTAAAGCTATGTACCCGCATAAAAATTATTTCGAAGACGAAGACACTGACGATAATAATGAAATAGAAAACACAAACAGCGATAACAACGAGTAATTTTGATTTATTTTATAAATCATTGACTATTACATAAATTCCGCAATCTTATATACATTATTTTTTTTGCTCAATACAATGTACTTTTTATAATATGTATATTTGCACTCCAATTGAAAAATGGCAAATAAAAACAACATACAAATTAAGAATAAGAAAGCGTATTTCGAATATAGCATAATGGAGAAATACACTGCGGGGATTGTTTTGCAGGGAACGGAAATAAAAAGCATTCGTTCAGGGAAGGCATCAATAGCCGAAGCATATTGTCTCATAATAGAAAATGAAGTTTTTATTCGCAACATGAATATTGCCGAATATTCCTATGGTACATACAACAATCATGACCCAAAGCGGGACCGCAAATTACTGCTGAACCGAAAAGAAATAAAAAAACTAAACAACAAAGTTCGTGAAACAGGACTAACTATAATTCCACTTCTGCTTTATATTTCGCCTGAAGGATATGCAAAAATTGAGATAGCATTGGCAAAAGGTAAAAAAATGTACGATAAACGAGAAACGTTGAAGGAGAAAGACAATAGGCGCGAGATGGAACGAAAAGATACTTATAGATATTAAAAATACTTCAATTAATAAAGTGGATATATTATAATAGTATCTTATAAATCAAAGGCTGAAAGCCATTTACTATAAAAATAAAAAAATCATTATTTCAATATAATAAAATCAAATTTTGATAGTTATATTGCATTGGTACAAAAAAGGAAATTTTTAAAATCATAAAAAATGATACCGACTATTGACATTCACGAACTAAACGAGCGCATACAGCGCGAAAGTGCTTTCATCGATTTAATCAGGATGGAGCTTGGAAAAAGTATTGTTGGACAAAAAAACATGGTTGACAGGCTGTTAATAGCTTTATTTGCAAATGGTCATTTACTGCTCGAAGGTGTTCCGGGACTTGCAAAAACCTTAGCCATTAAATCACTGGCAGCGGCCATAGATGCAAAGTTTAGTCGAATTCAATTCACCCCCGACTTATTACCGGCCGACTTAATCGGAACTATGATTTACAGCCCGAAATCAGAACAATTCAATGTGAAAAAAGGACCTGTGTTTTCCAATTTCATTCTTGCCGACGAAATAAATCGTTCGCCTGCAAAAGTTCAAAGTGCCTTACTGGAAGCTATGCAAGAAAGACAGGTTACTATTGGCGAAACCACATACAAACTCGAAGAGCCTTTTCTGGTAATGGCAACACAAAATCCAATAGAGCAGGAAGGCACCTATCCATTGCCCGAAGCACAGGTTGACCGTTTTATGATGAAAGTATTGGTAACCTATCCCGAAAAAGAAGAAGAAAAACTTATTATCCGCCAAAATCTTGCACCACAATATCCGCTGCCAAACAAAGTTGCAACAATAGAACAGATAATGCATGCCCGCAAACTGGTATATGATATTTATCTTGACGAGAAAATTGAAAATTACATAACCGATATCGTTTTTGCAAGTCGCTTCCCCGCCCGCTTTGGTCTGATTAAATACAAAGACATGATTAATTACGGCGCTTCGCCACGTGCGGGAATAAACATGGCTCTTGCTGCAAAAGCCTATGCTTTGCTTAATCACCGCGGTTACGTATTGCCCGAAGATATCCGTGCAATTGCTGCCGATGTGATGCGTCACAGAATAGGACTAAGTTACGAAGCCGAAGCCGAAAATATTACAACCGACCAGATTATAATTGATATTCTTAACGCTGTTCAGGTACCATAATGGAAAACGATAAATTTCAACTTTCGAAAAAAGTCAAACGAATAGAAATAAAAACACGCCGGTTGACTGACGAAGTGCTTGCGGGTTCATACCACAGTGCATTCAAAGGTCGTGGTATGACTTTTAGCGAAGTTCGCGAATACGGTTATGGTGACGATATGCGTAGCATCGACTGGAATGTAACCGCACGTTTCAATCATCCATACGTAAAAGTATTCGAAGAAGAAAGAGAGTTGACCGTTATATTACTAATAGACCTTAGTGCCTCAAATAATATTGGTTCTACAGCATTATCCAAAAACGAACGTATTGCAGAACTGGCAGGCACACTAGCTTTTTCGGCACTTCGAAACAACGATAAGGTAGGTGTGATATTTTTTACCGATAAAATCGAAAAATTTATTCCTCCAAAAAAGGGTCAACAACATATTCTTCGCATTATTCGCGAGCTTATCACATTTAAACCGAAAAATTCGGGAACAAATATCTCGGCGGCTTTGGAATATTTCAATCGTGTTGTCAACCGCCGCGGAATAGTGTTTTTAATTTCCGATTTTATTGACGACAGTTATGAACGCGCCTTTGCTATAACCGCCCGTAAACACGATTTTGTGGCATTACGTGTAATCGACAAAATAGAATTGTCGGTTCCCGGAAGCGGACTTATATTCATGCGTGATGCCGAAACCGGCAAAACCAGAATAATAGATTCCAAAGGGGCTTCGGCGCACACATACAAATCATGGTGGACCCAGCAACAACAATATCTTACTGAAACAGCTGCAAAATTTAATATTGACGTTGTTGACTTTATGACTGATGAAGATTTTGTAAAACCACTGGCTAAACTATTTAAAAAGAGGGGGAAAAGAATATGAGAAATTCAATTGCTTTTCTGCTGGTTTTATTTTTAATAACTGAACTTAGCGCCCAAAACAGCCTTAAAGTTTCACTAAAACGCGATTCAATCAGTGTTGGCGAACTTTCGGAACTACAATGGCAGCTCTCGGTGCCTTCGGGAACAAAAGTATTACAAATGCCAATGGTTCCCGACTCAATGCCATCAGGAATTGAAGTGGTCAATAAAAAAAATATAGAGACTGAAAAAAAGGGAGCTCAGGACATTTATAAACAAACTTATTCGATTTCGGCATACGACAGCGGGTTTTTTGCCATCCCTTCTTTTTCTGCCTTTGTTTTACAAAACAACGATACAGTAGAATTAATGAGCGATTCTTTAATGTTATACTGCACAACTGTGCCGGTAGACACCACAAAGGCAGTTAAAGACATTAAAGATATTTTTGAAGTTGAGGGCAAATTTTCATGGATGTGGCTATGGTTTGTAATTGCCGGAATTCTGATTGCTGCTGTCGGAATTTACTTATTTTACAAATTCCGTAAACGCAAAGTCCAAACCCCGGCTGAAGAACTTGTTTGGGTTAACCCTGTAGATGCGGCACTTAAAGCGCTATACAAAATGAAGGAGTCGCGTTCATGGTTCAGCATTTCGCCCAAAGACTTCTATACGGAACTGGTTGACATTTTAAGGAAATATTTAATTTATTCCCGCAACATACAGGCAGCCGAAATGTTATCTTCAGAGCTGATTGACGCAGTTACCAAAAACGGCATTAAGCAGGAATGCATTGATGAGCTCAACGAGATACTGAAAATAGCCGACATGGCAAAATTTGCGCGCTTCAGACCCGACCCGGGGAAATACGAAAATTCTGTTGACCAGGCTATATCATTTGTAAATAATACAAAACCAATTGAAACAAACACCGATAATGATGAAATGGATAAATGATCTTTCGTTTGCGCATCCGTGGGCGTTTCTGCTAATGGGGTTTATACCATTATTAATTTGGTGGTATATCAAAAATTACAAAAATACACGACAGGCAGTTTTTGCATCTTCTTTAAAGGCAATAGAGAAAACGCCCAAAACCATAAGAGAAAGGATGTTTCACTCACTCCCTGCATTTAGACTTATTGCCATAACTTTCATAATTACTGCAATTGCAGGACCCCAATCTTACAGCTATCACAACGACTATAATATTGAAGGGATAGATATAATGCTTGTAAACGATGTTTCGGGAAGTATGCTTGCCGAAGATTTAAAGCCAAATCGTTTAGATGCTGCCAAAAAAGTTGCACTGAATTTTATTGCAGGACGTCCTAATGACAGAATAGGACTGGTGGCTTTTAGCGGAACCGCTTTTACACAATGTCCCCTTACCGCAGACCATGCCGTTTTAAGACAATTGCTTATGCAGATTAAAAATGGCATAGTTCGCGATGGCACAGCCATAGGCGATGCAGTTGGAATTGCCGTTGACAGATTGCGCTACAGCACTGCTGTGAGTAAAGTAATTATATTACTTACCGACGGTATTAACAACAGCGGTTTTGTTGATCCGATAAATGCCGCATCAATAGCTAAACTTTATGGTATAAGGCTTTATACTGTTGGTGTCGGCACCATGGGTAAGGCACCATATCCTTTCAAATCAATTATGGGAACATCCTATGAATATGTTGAGGTGAAACTAGATGAGCCCATGCTTAAAGAAATGGCCGCAATGACAGGTGGAAAATATTTCAGGGCAACTGATAATAAGTCTTTGGAATCCATTTATGATGAAATAGACAAAATGGAAAAAACACGAATAAAAGTTGCCCGCATGTCAGAAAAGCATGATTTGTTTTTCTTCCCTACATTAATTGCTCTAATATTGCTGGCTATTGAATTTGTTTTGAGATATACTGTTTTACGAATAATACCATAAGCTATGTACAAATTTGAACACCCCGAAAATCTTTGGTGGCTCACTACTTTGTTATTAGCCATCGGTTTGTTTTTGCTCTACTATTTTGCCAGAAAGAAAACTATAATGCAAATGTTTTCTGAAAGCAATCTTAACTTAAGTATTTCAAATTTTTCTAAAAATAAGCCTGCATCCAAAGTCATTATTTTTCTTATTGCTTCAGCCTTTTTGATAATGTCGTTAGCAAACCCTTTGGCAGGCAAAAAAGTTGACAAACAAGTCCAATCAAAAGGGAGCGACATTCAATTTGTTGTTGATATAAGCAATTCGATGAGATGCGAGGATATCAAACCCAATCGCTTAAGCAAGGTAAAACAGATCCTTTTAAGCATGATTGAACGTATGACTACCGACCGTGCGGGTCTGGTTGTTTTTGCAGGTGATGCTTTTATTCAATTACCCATGACAATCGATCAGACTGCAGTTTCGATGTTTGTGCGGAATCTTGACCCCGACCTTATAAGCCGACAGGGAACACATATTGAAAATGCCTTAATAACGGCGCTAACAAGCATCGACAGCAGTAAGGCAAAATACCCTGCCATAGTTCTACTTAGCGATGGCGAAAGCCTTGAAGGAGATCCTTCGATGGTTATCGGCGAATTACAGAAAAGAAAAATACCAATCCACACTATTGCCATTGGTACCGAAAAAGGCGGCCCAATACCCGTTTACAACAATTATACCCGGGTAGGATACAAAAAAGACGAGTCGGGAAATACCATAATCACCAAACCCGACGAAGCATTGTTGAAAAATTTATCGGCACAAACAGGCGGCTTGTTTGTAGGTACAAAAGATTTGGGTAATGCAGCCGAAAGCATAATGGAAGAATTGAGAAAAACCGAAAAAACCGAAAATCGTTCAATGGTTTTTTCTGATTATAAATCGTTATATCTTTGGCTTTTAATTCCTGCTTTGATGCTTTTGATAATTGATTTTATACTTGTTGAACGCAGAATGAAATGGCAAGACCTTATGAAAAATTTCATTGAAAGGAGGAATATCAAATGAAATATATAAGTGCATTTGCTTTGTTACTGCTGATTTCTGTTTCTCTTTCAGGCCAAAATTCAGTTAAGAATGTAATAGATGGCAACAAAGCATATAGAAATCAGGAATTTGACAAAGCCACGAGCCTTTACAGAAAAAGTCTGGAACAAAAATCGGATTACGATTTTCAGGCGCGATACAACCTTGCAAACAGTTTATATAAATCAGGTGATTTTCAAAGTGCAAGGGAAACTTATTCCGGTTTACTTAACGACAGTCTGGATGCTCACATCCAAAGCAGGCTTTATCATAATATAGGCAACACTTTTATGCAGGAAAAAAATTATGAGCAAAGCATTAATGCATATAAAAGCGCGCTTAAACTTAATCCTGATGACAACGATGCTAGATACAATCTTTCGTACGCTTTGCAAATGCTGAAAAAGCAGGAGCAGCAAAATCAACAAAACCAGAAAAATCAGCAAAACCAGCAAAATCAACAAGATCAGAATCAGGATAAAAACCAGAATAAAGACAAGGATAAAAACAAAGACGAAAAACAAGACAAGGATAAAAATCAGGATAAGGACAACAACAAGCAGGAACAGCAAAAAAACGAGATCAGTGCTGCACAGGCAGATCAGATGCTGAAGGCATTGCAGAATAAAGAAAAGCAAACACAAAGAGAAATTCATGCACAGCCTGTAAAAGAAGGGCAGGGTGCAACAAACGGATATAAAGACTGGTAGAATATGAAATCTGTTTTATCATTTGTTTTTTTATTGACAGGGCTGATGCTGTCAGCGCAAGTTAAATTTTCTGCCTACAGCGATTATTCAACCGTACCTGTAAATTCAAATGTAAAGATAACATACACTCTTTCGGGAGCAAGTGCCGAATCGTTCACAAAACCTTCATTTAATGGGTTTCAGGTCGTCGGACAATCATCGTTTTCAGGTGGTGGCGGAATGCAAATAATTGTAAACGGTCAACTCGTGCAAAGCAGTCCCGGCGAATCAAAATGGATTTTTACTCTTGTTCCCAAATCGGCTGGGACTTTCACCATTGAGCCTGCCAAAGTTAAAGCAAACGGTCAGATATACAGTTCCAACAGCGTAACAATAAATGTAACAAGCAGTGGCAACGCAGTAAAGTCGCAAGGACAGCCAAACAATGCAACTGTTCAGCCCGACAAAAACCAGCCTAAACCTGTAAATACAGACGGAAGAGATGTTTTCCTTTCTGCCATTCCATCTAAATCAAGAGTATATCAGGGAGAACAATTTACGGTTTCATACCGCTTATATACACGCTACGACATTTCGCAATACGGAATAGAAAAAACTCCTTCGATGGATGGTTTCTGGACTGAAGAATTAACCGACACAAGAAAAGAAGCAAAAACATGGGAAGAAACCATAGACGGAAAACGATATGTGGTGGGAGAAATAAGGCAGGTAGCTTTGATAGCGCAAAAATCAGGCAACCTTACAATTCCTTCTCTGGAAATAGAAGCAATAGTACAGGTACCAAACCAGCAACGCTATAATCCGTTTTCGATATTCGATCAGTTTTTCAAGGACCCGTTTAGCTCTTCAGGCTTTGATCCTTTTGCCGGCTTTGGTGCAAAAAATGAAAAACGAAATATTTCGAGTAATCCTTGCAGCATTACGGCGATGACATTGCCCGAAGCAGGAAAGCCTGAATCGTTCAGCGGAGCAGTTGGGAACTTTACTGCAGAAGCAGAAATCGACAGGAACAAATGCTTTACCGGCGATGCAGTTGTGCTTAAAATCAAAGTATCGGGAAGCGGAAACCTTCCGCTAATCGAATACAACGAGCCGGGTATTCCGGAAAGTTTTGAATGGTTCGACCCTGACATAATGGATAATTTCAATAAATCGGCAAACGGCATTAGTGGCGACAGAGAATTTGAATTTTTATTACAGCCAACCGTACCCGGTGACTTTGTAATCTCTCCTGCCCCCTTTGCATTTTTCAATCCATCAACGGGGCAATATCAAAAAGTTGACCTGTCCGAATTTAAAATAAAAGTTCTTCAAGGCAGTGGCACTAATGTCAGCTCCGAGAAAAAATTAAACGAAGATATCAGACATATCCACGAAAATATTTCGAACTCCAAATTCAATTCGCAACTTTTCAGTTTCTCTCTTCTCTACTGGCTAGTGGTATTGGCAATGATACTGGTTGCCGTTATTATTCTCTGGTACTTCCGTAAGCGTATCAAGCTTAAAGCCAATGTGAGTGAATATAAAATAAGAATGGCAATGCGCAAGGCTAAACGTCGCCTGAAAACAGCCAAAGCATTACTTGACGAACAAAAGTATGATGAGTTCTATAACGAATTAGCCAAGGCACTCTGGCTGTATCTTACCGACAAATTTACTATTCCATTTTCAGAACTTAGCTTTTCCAATGCAAAAGAAATACTTTTGAGCAGTAATATTCCGGCTGAAATATCAGAAGAATTTATAAGGATTCTTGACGATTGCGAGTTTACAAGATTTGCTCCTGCCAGCGGGCAACTAAGCCAAAACGAATTATATGAAAAAGCTGCCGAATTAATTGTAAAAATTCAAACCCACGCAACAAAATGAAAACAATAAGTGTATTTTTTATAATGTCCTTGTGGTTTGTTTCCTTTGCATCAGGCCTGCAAAACCAAAATCCGAAAGAGCAATTCAATAATGCAAATGTTCTATACAATCAAAAAAAATATTCTGAAGCCGTTTTGCAATACAACGACCTGCTCCGTAGCGGATATTCAAACGACGAAGTGTATTACAATATGGGAAATGCCTTGTATCGTAGCAATAATATTGCCGCTGCTATATGGTGCTACGAAAAGTGTTTGCTCCTAAACGCAGCTCATAAAGATGCAGTAGTAAATCTGGCATTTGTAAGCAAAACAATTTTAGGGAGCCAGGAAACTGTTCCTCAGAATTTTTTTGTAATAGCATGGAATTGGATTTCATCATTGATGTCGTGGAAATGGTGGACATATTTCTTTTTAATTATTTTGGCATTGTTTCTCGCATCATTAATTGTTTTTCTTATATCAGCTTCGAGTATTAAACGCAGGGCGTTTTTTATTTGCTCTGTTGTTTTATTAATTGTTTTAATGCTGTCTCTGGCCCAAAGCATAAGCGGATATTACAATATAAAAAATTCAAAAAATGCTATTGTGATGAACGAAGCTGCACCATTACGAAGTTCGCCCGACAAGGATGGAACGAGCATTGCAATGATTCAGCCCGGCGTTAAAGTTCATATTATTGAATCAAAAACCCCTTGGCTTCATGTAGTAACAGCTGACGGAACGCAGGGATGGGTGTCGGAAGAAAGCGTTGTGCAGCTGAATGCTGTTTCGCCGCTGCCTGTAAAATGAGAACGCAGGGGCGCAGAGTGAATAAGTATTTGGTTCACGCGGAGGGCGCAGAGGTGCGGAGAGAATAAGTGGTCGCGCGGAGAGCGCTGGGACACTATCTTTTCAAAATTGAAGCAATTGCCCTACTCTTCCAAATTTTTCACAATACGGGTTATTCCATCTTTCAATAATACTTCATTGAAATTGATTAACAGACCAAGATGCTTATCAGTAAGTCGTAAGTAAGTCAGCAGTATTTTTTTCATAACCTTGTCCACTTCCTTAACGCTTTTTAATTCGATAATCACTTTGTCCTCAACAATAATGTCTGCACGAAAAGCAACATCCATTATCAATCCGTCGTAAACCAATTTAATAGGTTGTTGTCTGACAAAGCTTAATCCTGCTTTTTTAAACTCGTGGCATAAACACTCTTCGTAAACAGACTCAAGTAATCCCGGCCCCAGAGCTGTATGGACCTTAATGGCAAGGTTAATAATTAACTCGGAAATTTCATTTTCTTTCATACTATAATTTTAACAAATATCATTAATTATTTCAAATGTTATTGAAAATTATTTGTGCAAAAATTCCACATACGCTCATCCAAATAACAAAAATGTTCTTCTGCATCCATGCACCATTTGCACAATTATACTCTGCAGCTCAGCGTACTTTGCAATAAAAATTCCTCTGCGACTCAGCGTACTCTGCGCGAAAAATCTCTCTCCTTCACTGCGCCCTTTGCCAGAAAACCCCCTCTGCGGCTCAGCGACCTTTGCGAGAAAAATCCCTTTGCGACTCAGCGATCTTTGCGAGAAAAAACCCCTCTGCGTCCCTGCGATCTTTGCGCGAAAAACTCTTCTGCGTCTCAGCGCCCTTTGCGAGAAAATCTCAGCGTATTAGCGAGGTGTATTGAAATAATCATCTACTTTGCTGCCCCAGCCGAAATCAGGCTTTTGCTCATCAAGACTGTTTGTTGTAAAATTACGCTTTAATAATTTCATTTTCCAGTTAATGTCATAAATTTCGCCAATGGCATCGCTATGAATAAGCTCATAATCGTTGGTTACAAGATCGAAATTGCAAAATATAAATTTCCTGTTTGACTGATTCATAACCTTGTAGTAATGCCAGATTTCATAAGGATATGCAGCGGGTTCATGCGGTACTTCGGTTATGGTATTTGGTTCTCCGTACATCAGATAAACGCGGCCTCTGTCGGTTTCATATCCCTTACGTATGCGTGTTCCAAAATTGGCATTAACCTTAATCACTTGCTTATAATATTCAATCCATGCCGATTCCGGTGCTGATTCGCTACGCTGCAACCAGAAATTTAAAAAGTATCGTTGCAGCAATGACAGGTCGGCTGTTTTAATATTGTTGTCGATATAAGATTTCTCCATCTCGGTGGATATGGGTCTAAGGCAACGTATATATTCTTTCAAAGTGTCGATTTGCGTGATGTTACGAACAAAAGATGCTGCCACAAAATTCTCGTCTATCATCTCTATTGATTTTTCCCTGTCGTTCCATCTTTCAAAATATACACGGTTGGATGCAAGCAAATTATTGTCTTTATCCTTTATTTCCAAAACCAAAAAATATGAACCCGTGAGTAAATTACTGATGTCGAATTCATGAATTACAGCTTCAATATCTTTTGAATCCATACGCTTTTGAAACAGCAAGCCTTCAATTTTTCTACCTGTAATCATATCTTCCACATAAGTGCGAAAAAGATACCTGCTGCCATCGCCCAGCTTTGACTGCATATTGTACATTTCACCATAAAAAAGCATTTTGCTGACATTTGTGGGATAAATGTTTAAGGGCAATGGTTCCAGAATATATCCAGCCTTGCTGTTAATGCCTACCTCAGTTGTTTTTGCAACCGACTGCAAAAGCTCAATTCCCGAAATCTGTACACTCTCATTACTATAATCTATGGTTATCGGTTCCGCTACCATTATTGCCGGCTCCGTGCCATAAGTGTCTTTTATGGAGATTTCCATTGAATAATCGCCATTCGGCACACTTATGCGCTGCTCATCGCGAAAAAGCGTATTAAATCCTGCTGTGTCAGCCATTTCCGGACTAAACAAATTATATTTTCTGAACGCTTTTATTGTGTCGTTTTGCTTGAACAGAATTAAAACCTCAAGTTTTGCCTGATATAATCCGTTTTCGTTTTTTTGATAATTTACTGTCTTGCCATTATAAGCAAAATATGTTTCTACATAAGGTCCGTCTTTAGGACTGTAAAAAGTACAATAAGAAATATAAATGTTTAATTTTTTAGGAGCAGCTGAAGCATTAACTATATATAGTCCTATAAAAAGAAAGATTAAAATCTTTTTCATGTTACAGTTTTTGGCAACACAAAGATAATCAATTTAAAGCATTAATATAAGCGTATAAAGGAATGTACAGATTTAATAAGTTATCGGGCAATTTGTTTACCTACTGCAAATCAGTGGTTTATGAAAAAGAAACAAAATACCGGGTTACGAATTAAAAATTATTTGTAATTTTGTTGCGGAGAGCTGGCAGAGTGGTCGATTGCGGCGGTCTTGAAAACCGTTGACCCGCGAGGGTCCGGGGGTTCGAATCCCTCGCTCTCCGCCACACGTTCATAAACAGCCGCGCGAAAGCGTGGCTGTTTTTATTTATGCCTGTGCCGCGATAGCTTGCTTTCATAAGGTGCAGGCATAAATTCAAAAACAATCTTGCTTGCTGCCTTAGTTTACTGAATCGGTAACATATAACGTACATTATATAAATCCTGCTGGAATAGCTGGTGACTGCCACATTAGCTGCTGGCGAATATTTGTTTTATTTATTAACCTGACGCTTCTTATGAAAAAAATTAACCTTATTCATCTTTAATATTAAAAACTACGTCTTCGAGAATCATGTCTGATACATTTATTGTTGGAACTATAAATTTCGAGAAGCATGTTGATTCAGTTTTTGCAAATAATACACCTCTAGCAGTACCTGTGGTGATCATTGCTAGATGAGCCATAAAATTTTTTGGAATAACAATATCTGATTTATTTTCATGAATGAAATTATCCCAGGATTGTTCTTGAATTTTAAAATTACAACTAACTTGAATTTTTAAAAATATTTTTTCATTTTGGAAAAATTCAAATCCTAAAAATACTCCTATTTGTTTATTTATATGATTCAACTTAAATTGCAATTCCGTTGAAAAACCACTTTCATTTTTTTGTTCAAAATTTTCCTCAAAAATTGCAAATTGCTCTGTCTTAATTGCAGTCAAAGCAAAGTTTATTTGCGCATCGTTTTTTTTGGTCATAATGAATTAAAATTATATTCTTGTGTGAACGGGCGATAATCCATTTTTATGATCTTGCAGGTTTTATATGCTGATATTTGATCAACTTGAACTTCAAGCACGGCACAACGTTTTGCCAAAGTAAATATTGAATCATAAACATTTTTAATTTCCCTTTCGTAAAAACTAGCCAAAATGGGAATATCTAAAATATTTTGCAACTTAATTTGAGTTTCAATTGTAAGGTTTTCTTTTCCGCTTACAATTTTCGAAATTTGCTGCGGCGAAACACCCATTTCTCTTGCAAGTTCTTTTTGAGACCATGCTAATTCATCTAATTTTCGTAGTACTTTTATTGCAATATTTTGCGACTCGCGTAACATAGCTCGATTTTTAATTCGTTCTTTATTACGTTCAATTGTATCAACCTTTTCAGAAGATACTAGTGCTAAAAATTTCTCTTTATTCGTTTTCATTTTGTTCAGCTAATAATTCATAGAAAGAACCATCATCAAAAACCCCATTAGAATTTAAAAACTCTCTTGCTGCCTTTAACTTTAGGAGTTCATTGGCGGTATCTGGATGGTCTTCCATTTTTTGACTCATTTTTATTGCGCCTCCTGTTATCACATAGCAATCCACATCGATTTTTATTGCGTAAAAGCGTAATTTGTTAAATCTGATTTTTCCCTTTTGAAATGGCAGTTTTTTATCATATTCCGATAAATCCAATGCCTCAAAATAGGAACTTGAAGATTTAATTCGTTGACTGACATCATCCAATAGATTTTCAAGAACTTGTGCATCCTGCAATATTTCGTCAACGAACACATAAACATCTTGTAGTTTGTTTTTTTTGCCAAATTCGCTCAAATAGTTCGGATCTGTCCATAGGTCCATATTTCGATCAAACTCATTGTAAATCTCATCTTTATAATGAAAAGCATACAACTGTTTTGCAAATATACAAACTATTTTCATTAAATCAACTTATAGGTTTACTTTTTTGAATGATTTATGATAGGTCGGGTAAATCTAAAATAGTAAATTGAGCAAATAAAATCATTATTTTCATTGTAAATACACATGTATGCGTCTATATAACAGTGATTTAAATTCTTTTGGAAGTATTTAGTGTGTAATCGCAATTGCTATTGATTTGAAATGTTACTATTTTCTAACTTTACTCAAATTTAATAAATTAATTCTAAAATAATGCATTTTTAATAAACACCTCTCTGTTTGACTTCAAAATTCTTTTCAATAATTCTTTGTTATCGCCTTCAAGTAACCCATTGTAAGTTCCGTCCAACTGTGATTCACCTATTAAGTACAAAAACAATTTATTTGCATCATTGTCTTTCCATACATAACACCGTTTGAAACCAAAATTATGTTCGTCTTCTTCTTCTGGATCATATTTCCAAACTATAGTTCCGAAATTTTCTGATTCCATAATAAGGTCTCCAGTCCACTTACGTTCGTCGTGCTTTACATAAATTTTAAGCTTATTTCTTTCAATATATTTTATGCTTGCATTGCTTTGAGATTCATTCGTATTCAATTTAGTTGGGTCAGAGTCGCTATACCCATAGCCTTCGTATTCTCCTTCAAGGATTAAGAATTTTTTTTTGAAAACACTTTTTCGGTGTAAATATTGACTAGTCAGAACAATAATAGTTGCCAGAACTGAAGACAAAATGCCAATGAATAAACCATTTACTAGTTCAAATTTACCAAAATTACAGCAGGTTTCGATTAACATTTGATTACACATTTCTCGACTTAAAAATCAAACTGTCTAATTCTAAATACTTCTCTTTTATCAAGCTTAAGGCAAATGCTCCTGCTGATGCGCTGAAAACCGAAAAGTCAAATGCTCCTTTAACTCCCGTTGAAAAAGTCATCGAAAGGGCAAATATCAGCAGCAGTAATCCGCTTAATTTGGCAAATAGTTCCGTTTTAAAGCCAATCAAAAGAAAAAAGGCAAAAGCAATTTCAGCAATGGTTGCAGATATTCCAAGCAATGGTATTAGCGAATCGGGGAACCACGGGTTTATCAACTTTGTATATGCCAGAAAATTGTCCCAATTACCCCATACCGAAACTTCGCTGCTCCATAGGCCAAATCTGTCGGCTACAGCTGATAAAAAACTAGCTGAAATAGCGAGCCGTAAAAACAACTTAATAATTCTTTTCCACATAGCTTTTGTCTTTGTTTTATAAATTAAATTTTTATTCTGTTGAGTTTTTTAATACTTTTCAACGGTTTTGCCTTTAATGTGTTAACGCTTACAAACCGGGCGCATAAAAGTTTTTCAGGCACTTGTTTTGTTTAAATACAGCATTTCAAATTAAAATGTTTTTGTTAATGAACAACTTTTTGTCCGTTAAAGCAAACTTGCTTGTTAATGAATCGGAAACTTGTTTTATTCAATTTTTACTTAAACTGTTTACTAAGATAAATCAATGCCTGACTTACATCAAACCACATTTCCTCCAAGCCGTCTTTATTCGGATTCAGGTATAAAACATCGTAACCACCATCTATCAAAGACTGGCTATTCATTGACAAGTCATACAAAAACAAATAATCATACTCACTGGATACTGATATAACATGTATAGCCGTTTCTTTTGAGAGTCCATCGCCCGTAGAAGATAATGCATCAGCAACATTTCGTAATTTTTTTATGGCTATGTCGGCTTTATCAAACTGATTTAAATTCTTATATGCAACATACTGATAAAAAAGATATCTGCAACTAAAAGGATCGGAACTTAGCGCAGTATTGAGTAGCGCCACCAGTTTTTCCCATTCCTTTTCCGTTGGATTTTCCTTACTTAATATATCATTCACCTGTTTTTGATCGTAGGAACTTGCATAAGGCGAGTAATCTTTGTGAAACACATAACCATAGTATAAATGTCTCTTTTCATCCAAAGTCAAAGTGCTGTCGCCTTTCTGATATCTATCCCAAAGTTTAGGGTAGTAAAAACTGGATTTCTTGTCCGCAATATTCGATTTTATTTGTTTATAATCAGGTTTTTCAAAATTATATTCCCACGAAATTTCGTTTTCGGCAAGAAACTGCTGTGCAAGTTTATCTCCTAATTGTGCTGCTCTTTTTGCATAGAAAATCACATAAGTTGGGGCATCTATTTTATCATACAGGATGCTCAAATAATAGTATGCCTCAGATGAATTTGGGCTAACTATTAATCCTTGCTTAACAATCTCTATTGCTTTGTTGTAATCCTGTTTTTGCTCATAAGCGCCACCAAGTGCAATGTAAGAATCTATTTGTGTGTTGTCAATGGCAATTGCTTTGTTGTAATATTCAATTGCTTTATCATAATCCAATTTATAGGAAAATGCAATGCCTAAATTGTGGTAGGCGGCAAAATAAGTGGAGTCAGTCTCTATCGCTTTTTGATAATACTCAATGGCCTTATCATAATTGGCTTCTTCCAGTTCCTTATTGCCACGATTTTTCCATTCTTCTGCAGTTTGCGAGAACAGACTTATGCTTGTTGTAAATAATACCACAAATGCTAAAAATATTTTACGTGTTTTCATAAATTATTTGATTTCATTTGCAAATTGCTTGCCCTTTGCAGGATTTTCCGTGTTCTGCTTTTTCATGCAACATTCTAAATCGCTATGTTGCTGCAAAGTAAGCAGTTTTTTCATAATGAGGGGAAAAAATTAATTTTCTTAAAATAAACTTATGTCGCTCCCCGCAAAAATTCTCATAATGTAGTGCATACATATTAACGATACATTAAAAAGTACATTTTGAATATAAAATTTCCTTCAGCAATGAAAATTAATTAACATATTCATTTCTCTTTCAGTTTTCGCCTGAACATTATTAAGTCATTGCATCAGGAAATCTTAAGCTAAATAAGTTTATTACGGTTTATTTAATCAGGTTATTTCGCTTCTTTAACTGAAATTTTAATGGTAAATTTTCCGTTATTTGAATCATCGGCACCTGCAACACCAATAACAACCTTATATGGTTCATAAAGCGATGTGAGCACAACTTTTCGGGTATGGTCCTGTGTTTTTCCTTTTTTGGGATAATCCCATTTATAGTCAGCTTCACATTCCACACAAGAGCCTATTTCAGGCGGATATGAATTATTAGTGGTTGCAACCTGATATGCCCAACCACTCATATTTTGAGAAGGGTCGTCCGGTATAACCGTAATTTCCATTTCAGTGTAAGTAGGTTGTTCCGTAATATAAATAAAGTGATTGCCTCTGAATTTTGAATTTTGAGTTGCAGGGAAACAAGCCATTGAACTTTTAGACGCCCAGCTTAGGTCAACTATTGGAACCCCGTCGTTTAAATTGCCAATGTATGAAATCACTTTACCTATCTCAGCTCCTGCAGTGTACATTTTTAACGGCTTTTGTGCTTCTGTAACAGAACTTTCGGCTGTTAATTCAATTTTCAATGTATATGCACCGGTTGTTAATCCATCTGCTCCGGCAACGCCAATAACAACATTGTATGGCTCATACAAGGAATTCAATTCAACTGTTCTTGTGTGGTCCTGTGTTTTTCCTTTCTTGGGATAATCCCATTTGTGTTCGGCTTCGCAGGCAACGCAAGAACCCAGATTTGGCTGAATTGAGTAATTGGCTGTACCTACCTGATACGCATAAATGCTGAAATTTGCATTTTTGTCATCGGGTATAACCGTGATTTTCATTTCGGCATACACAGGCATGTACATTGCATACAGGACATGATTTCCTCTGAATTTAGTATTTTGTGTCGCAGGGAAACAAGCAACTGAACTGCTTGATGCTCAACTTAAATCATCAATCTTTTGCCCGTTAGAAAGATTTTCTTTTATTTCAAAAGGTTTATTCGCTTCTACCTGCAAAACATTTGCATTACTTGGATATTGTGAATATAAAAATCCACTTACCAATAAAAAAATAATAAAGAATTGTGTTTTCATTTTTTTATTTTTTATTTAATTATTCCTTTTTTCAAATTTCTTGTCAAATCTTATTATCAAACAAATATAAAACTCTTACATTTGGAATATAGAGAAATAACAAATAAATTTTAAATAATACATGATTATGCCCCGCATTTCTTATGCTTTTTAATATACATTTTACATAATAGTAAACAAATTCCATTGTAGTGAATTTCATATAAAAACGTAAAATTCAAATTGAATTTTTGATTGAAAATATCGGATGTAAAAGTTAAACTCTGTCTTTAGCAATGGTTTATTTTCGACGTAAATCTGTTATTCAGATTATTCCAGCATATGCAGTAAATATCCGAGGCAGCTTCGCACTGAACCTGACACTTTTTACTGTTTTATTATTCTTGCCGATAAGGTATGAGCTTTGCCTTTTAGCTGAACAAAATACAAACCCGAAGGATAAGAACTTAGGTCTAATTGCTTTGACTGCATGCTTCCGTCAAGATCGGAAGCCTTACAACTGAATATCTGTTTGCCTTCAGCATTCGAAAGTTCCAGAATGGAGTCGGCAAAACGATTTTTGGATACAATATTAAATATTCCGTCGGAAGGATTTGGGAACAGTAAAAGCTCGCCCTGATCAGTATTGTTTATATTAATATCAGTAGCCACATTGAAATGGTCGGTGCCATCGCTAAGCCAATCGAGGCTGAAACGTACAAAATACATCTGATAAATTTCGTACTCCCCTACTTCGTAATATATTCCAATGGTACCATCGGACAAAATACAAAGCGAAGAATATGCCGAAGCTCCGGGATATATGGTTTTTCTTATGGGCCAATTATCTCCTTCGTCGTAGCTAAGCAAAACGGAAACATTTGACCTGTTTGGTGCATAAGGTATTGAATGTAATATTCTGTTTCTGTCGTATCCGTCATTTACACAAGTATAGCGAATCATATCACCATTACATTTTGGATCGATTATTTCGGTTTCATTATAAGGAGTGCCCCATGTTATTCCATAATCATTTGATTTATTGAAACTTCTATATGACGGATTCCGGATGCTCATCAATATGGTGCTGTCTGCCAATTCAACCATTTTAGCTTCGTCTCCGCCCGCCTTTGCAATATTAGTGCTAATATTCCACGTGTTGCCATGGTCGTCGGAATAAATAACGTAGTTGTCGAGCGTAGTTGATGATGTTCTGCGAACCGCTACTACTGCAGCAAGGCGACCATTGCTGAACTGACTGAAACTGCCTGAGGCCACAAAGGCTGCCCGCCATGTTTTTGTGATACTATTGCTGCATCCCGAACCATAAATCATATCGGTAATATCAGCCGGGGCTGTCCATGTTAAACCATTATCGCTGCTTACGCATTTCATTATTCTCAGCGGATCTGCTGCCGTTCCTCCCCATAAACCAGGTCCCGAAGCCATTAAACAAATTATATTACCATTAGATTTGTCAACACACAGCGCAGGGTCGCCATATCCAAGTGTAGTGCCATCGCCGGCTATTGTTAATGGTACACTCCATGTTTTACCGTTGTCTGTGCTTCTTCTTATAAGTACATCTATGTCGTTTGGCAAATCTCCTGAATTATTCCAACGCTTATCGGTTGCCGTAACCAATGAGCCATCGGCAGCTGTTACTATTGCCGGTATTCTGTAATGCTTTGAACCCGCATCGTTGCAACTAAACAAAAGTGTATTGGTTAAAAGAATGGTTCTTCCTCCGTTTTGATTTGAAGGAAGGTACAACGATCCATTAATAACCACTGAATCTACAGTTGCATCAAGCTCATGCCCCTCAATGGCTGAAGAACTTACGTCATAAACCAGCCAAAAGAAATTTGAATCCGGAAGCAAGATTTGATTAATATCAAATGAAATATCATTATTTGATGGGCTTTTTGTTGAGAGCAAAGAACTGCCAGATCCAACAAAAAACCGTGACGAATCTCCTGTATAATACAATTTTACGGCTGAAACATCATTTATATCTGTGGTGCCGGTCATTTTCATTACAATATTAGTCAAAGCAAGGTTAGAGTATGATAAATAAACCTTTATTCCTACAATTCGTTGATCGGCATCTCCTATTCCAGTTGGCAGCATACATTTGTGTAATGTAATAGTAATCAATCCTTTATCGCTTTTTTCTTCAGAAATGTTCTGCGAAAAAGCCAAAATGCCGGCAAATAAAAAGTAAAATACAACTAATCTTTTCATAATAACGGGGGTTAAATCAATTCAAATTTAAACATTTTAATTTTTAATCAGATTTTGAAAGCATTATTTAAGAATTATTTATTAAAAACGAGTCTGGTGTCTTTATATATGTATTAATTTTGTGTTAATTTTCCTTTAAGGTGATAAAATCGGATCAGCCTAAATATAAATTAGTCTTTGCCATTGTAAAAACTGCTACATACAATTGGTGTCTGGAGCCTTATGTGGTGCAAATAATGAAAAACGGGATGTTTGCCTACAATCATATAAGGATAACAAGCAATTCCATAAGGCATTATACTACCAATTTTACAGGAGCCGAGTTCATGGTGCTTAGTATTTTAGACGAGTGCAAAACAGATTCACTTGCACGCATTGTTGGTCACAACAGATTCAGGATAACTGATTTCGAAAACGAAGTCCGGCAAGACAAAAACTTGTTGGACAGGGTTATAAAGCACCTGAGAAAAAAAACCGACCTGGCAATAAGTATTTTGGCCGACAACCAGATACCAATTTATTTTAAAGGTGATCAGGAAGATATTATTAACGAAAAGCCGATTATTCCCTTAGTTGAAAAGTTGAAAGTGAATTTCATTTTTCAATATATTGACGGCTCGCTGCATTACACAATAAATACTGAACTTGGAGGTGATAAAATCAAGCTTACAAACGAAAATACGCTTATTTTAAATTACGATCCCTGCTGGCTTATAGTTGAAGATAAATTTATTGAGGTTGATGATAATGTTGACGGGAAAAAAATCCAGCCTTTTCTTACAAAATCCAAAGTTATTGTTGAACAGTCGCAGGTGGACAATTATTTAAAGAAATTTGTTCGTCAGATAATTTCGGCATATCCTTTTAAGCTGGAAGGAATAGATTACAAGTATTTTGAGGCAAACCCTACGCCCGTTCTGCGTATAGAAACCTCGTTGCAAAACGACATTGTGCTAATGCTGAGATTCAGATACGACAACGTTGAATTTGAATATGCTTCGGAATTGCAATCGCATGTAGCTTTACATAAAAACAATGATGGATTTTCATTTTTCATAATAAAACGAAATGTTACTTTTGAGAAAAACATTACGGACTGGTTGCAGGACAATGGTTTGGTTCCGATTTGCGGCTCAAGTTTTTTACCCTTAAAAGTACATATCGACAAACAAAGCAAGGATTATTCCGAAAAAATGTATGCAGTAATAAACTACATTAATGAATATTCCCCTATTCTGCTAAAAAAAGGATTTGACATAGCCCAGCTGCTGGCTAAAAAATTCTTTACCGGACATATTGAACTCATACAGCACTTTTCGGAAAGCAACGACTGGTTCGATTTGAAAATATTTGTGCAGTTCGACGATTTTAAAATACCTTTCAGTGCCTTACGAAAAAATATTCTAGAAAACAACCGCGAACTCGTTTTGCCTGACGGCTCCATTGCAATATTACCCGAAGAATGGTTTGCAAAGTTTCATGACCTTGCCCTGATAAGCAAACCCGAAGGCGACAACATACGGGTTAAAAAAAATCAATACAGCTATATTAGCAACATTATAGAAGGCAATAACAGAGTTGAAGAATTTATTAAAACCGCAGGAAAGGGCAATTATCAAATTGAGAAAGCGCCTTTAGGCATACAAAAAGAATTACGCCCTTACCAGCTTAAAGGAATGAGCTGGTTTATGTTTCTGCACAATAATAACTTCGGAGGCTGCCTGAGCGACGACATGGGGCTTGGCAAAACAATTCAGGTATTGGCATTTTTGCTGAAAATGAAAGAAACATCTTCTAAAAATGCAGTAAAACAACAATTGGATTTGTTTAATAATCAAGCGCGGGAATCTGTTTCTAAAACTTCGCTTATAGTAATGCCTTTGTCGTTGGTACACAATTGGGAAAACGAGATTAAAACCACCACCCCCGATTTGAAATACCTGAATTACACGGGCTTGGGACGGCGTTTCAACAATAAGCAAGTTGAAAAATACGATTTAGTCCTTACCACATACGGAACTATCCGAAACGACTATGAAAAACTGAGTAAATTCCAATTTAAGTTCATTTTTTTAGACGAAAGCCAATACATAAAAAATCCCGAAAGCAAAATATTTGCAGCAGTATCAAAGCTAAATGCCGAACAGCGCTTTGTATTAACCGGAACCCCTGTTGAAAATAGTTTGATAGACCTTTGGTCGCAATTGCAGTTTGTAAACCCCGGACTTTTGGGGGATTTAAAATTCTTCCGCGACCACTTCTATCAGCCAATTGAGAAAAAAGGCTCAAAGTCTTCCGAAAAAAAATTCCGGCAAATAATAAATCCGTTTATTTTAAGACGTACTAAAAAAGAAGTTGCCAAAGAACTTCCGGAATTGACCGAAAAAATTCATTTTTGCCCAATGACGCCTGAGCAACTTGAAGTGTATGAAAAAAGAAAATCCGAAATACGCAATTACATTATAGAAAGCACAAAAAAATACGGGACCGACAGAGCCTACATGATTATTTTATCGGGGCTTATGCGCATGCGTTTATTGGCAAATCATCCTTCGATTACCGAAAAAGAATATTTTGCAACATCGGGCAAATTTGAACAGGTAACCGAAAGCATAAAAAAAGTAATAAGCGGGGGACACAAGTTGCTCATATTTTCGCAATTTGTAAAACACCTGAATTTATATGCCGCCTGGCTCGAAAACCAAAACATACCTTTCCTTATGCTTACCGGCAAAACCAATCCTGCCCAAAGGCAAGAACTTATTAAGCAATTTCAGAAAGAATACGAATACCCCGTTTTTTTAATGTCGTTAAAAGCCGGCGGTGTGGGATTGAATCTTACTGCTGCCGATTTTGTTTTCCTGCTGGACCCATGGTGGAATCCCGCAGTGGAACAACAGGCCATTAACAGAACCCATAGAATAGGACAAAACAAAAAGGTAATTTCTTATAAATTTATTACCGAAGGCAGTATAGAAGAAAAAATAATGGCTCTGCAGGAAAGAAAAATGGATTTATTCAACAATTTCATCAATCGCAAGAACATAAACAGCGAAGATTTGGTAGAATTGCTCGACTAAAAAAAAGTTAAGATTTGCTGGTATTATAAAAATTCCTGACTTCGTCAATGCGACACCCATTTAAGAGGGACTCCAAAAATCAGCTTCAAACAATTTGGAGATGGATTTGTGCTTTTCTGTTATTAGCATAGTTTTAGAGATTGTTTCGTTACTCTCT
>Ga0255341_1000799_pt1 | contig 49263 bp, 44 predicted proteins | sample wastewater_treat_8_FD_192418 | JGI IMG/M metagenome (GOLD analysis project Ga0255341, IMG submission 192418) | Wastewater microbial communities from Lulu Island WWTP, Vancouver, Canada - plant12 | ecosystem: Engineered > WWTP > Wastewater > Unclassified | place: Canada: Vancouver, British... | reverse complement strand
CTGTTATTTTATTGTCGTACTGACAGATATGACTTCCTGCAGATTTTCTTATCTTACCAATTTTCCTGTTCTACTTCTGCTAATTATCTTGTCTAACCTACTGACAAAATGCCTGTCTCGCAACAATTCTTACTAACCTTTAGTGAAATAAACCTCCAAGACCTTCGTTTGTCTACATTATTGCCATATTTGATCTGGGGAGGGTTATTAATGTTAACTCCAGTTATGATTGTGTTGCTATACGGTAAGTGTAGAAAAAGCAGTATTTGCGTTTTGCTTTTGGCACTTGCATTTTGCTCAGCAGCTATGATATTCTTCTTCCCAACAATTTTTGCTTCCGGCCACAGAGTATTTTTTACAATGAGTATATTATTACTAGTTCTTTTAGGGATATTAATATTAGACAATCTATGGATAATTAAAACACGGAATATTATAATTTTGAGTCTTTTCCCCTTATTTCAACTATTGCTAGTTTTGATTATGTGGATTAAAGAGCATCGTACTTTCATTTAACAATGTATCCGACATAATCTATGATTACTCAAAAACTGTAACATTTGAACCAGATAAACCTTATTGTGTTCCAGGAAAGGTAAACTCCGCTGACAAGCTGTATTTGGTGCTTGAAATTATGAAATATGATTTCATCCCACACATTCATTTCTTCACAAATATAAAAATGCTATTAAATTATCCCTGGTTTATTATTAATTGGGGCCTCAAAAAGATCTATATTGAGTTTGCCTGTGGAATCAAGTTCGGCTAAAAAAACATCTTCTGCTCTTGAAGCACCTGATTTTTTAATTTCCTGATTTAGCCATGCGTTATCAAGCTTGGCAAATTTTAGATTGTTGTGTTGTATTTCACCATCAATGATCAGGGGTAGAGTTATGCCTTCATACCGTGTATCGAGCCTCAAGTCATTAGGTGTAACAGGACGGCTCTGGGATGTAGGGATTACCGAAAGGTTGCCATCAGGCTCTATTATTGCAAATTCTACATCTGAGACCTTTGTATATCCTTGTAATCTTAATAAGGATAGCAAGAAAGGCAGGTTCATCCTGTTTCTTTTCAAAGCTTCCTTATCGACTTTGCCATTCACAATGATAATGTCCGGTTTTGTATCAAAGTTATAGAATTTTTTCCGTAATGATAAGTAGCCAATAATAACAGTAACAAGTGCTATTGTTAATGAGCCCAAGAATGCTTTTGAGTTGATTTTGAATACCAGTGGCTCAGCAGCCACATTTGCCAATATCATTAATGCAGTAAAATCATAAGAGGTCAATTGGGATATTGATTTCTTACCAATAAGCCTTATGCAAAACCACGAAAAAAGCAATACGATAACGCAACGAGCTATATAAACGAGAGCTTCCATTTTCTAACCTCCTTATGGTTGGGGCACAACCTTAGTAAAGTTATTCCAAAGTTCTAATGTGGATAAAGCTAGACTGACTGTTTCTGTAGCATCTTTTGTCTTTATAGCACCTTTGATTCTTGAGAGATTATCTAAAAAAAGCGAAAAATCAGCTTCAGCATAGTTAATTGCAAGCAGGTACTTTACCATGTCCCAGTCTTTAACAAGTTTATTTGCCGAATCTTCAGCATCTCCCCATTTATCCTGTCGTGCATACTGAATTAGGTCATTTAACTCATTTACTATAGACTTTCCTGAAGGTAAAATGGCATTTTGAACAGTAAAGTATGCTATAAACAGTAAAAGAATAAGTCCAAAAAGTGAATATGTAATGGTCTTGTTTCTCAATATTGTATCCTCCTTTATAATAAACTGAAAGAATAATTCAATAGTAAACTTCTTTCTCTAAACTACATCTATAAATATTGACTTAATACGGAGTAATTAAACATTATTTATGTTTTTTAGGCACTCCAAATACTTATGTTTTGCTTTTTCAATCCGGTGGTTTTTAGCATATAACCTTGCAAGCACTATATTAAAGTCATGGTATGCAGGGCGGCCGTTGGCGAATTTGTCCTCAATCACAAGATACTGAGGGCCTTCGGCATTGACGAAGGTTGCAATATTGTTAACACGGCCCGTACCATTCTTTATTCGGGATAAAATCTTCATTTTTTGCATCTAAATATGTGTATTAGCTCTAAGGATATTATTAATATCTTCATATTTAACTTCAACAGCAGTACCACAACCTATATCACTACCAAGCCAACGTTTCACAAAGGGAAATATTACCGTTATTGCCAATCATTTTTTTGTAACTCAATCAATCATATTTCATATAATAATGTGAGAATGATTATTTTACAGGTATAATATGGTAGTTATTGCATGTACCTAGTGCTGCATACAACATATTTCTTAGACATATACTACACATGAAGGGATGTGAAGTTGATGCAGTTTCTCAGTATTGGAGTTAACAAAGATACAGATGATGTAATTGAAGGAATAAAAAACGAGTTGAAAAAAAACAAAACAAACCATTTTCAGTACTCTATTCAAAACGAAGTTAATTCCAATGGCTCAAATTATATAGTTTGTAGTTATAAAAGCGATAGAAATGCAGATAATGCAGATGCAGATAATGCGGATGCGGATAGCCCGGATCCCATTAAAAAAACTCTTGTTTTATATATTTCAAACGCTCTAGCAGATTATATAATAAAAAAATATGAAGAGAAATTAATAATTAGAACAATCAGCAGCAATTATTGTTATTTTAATTCTGTTGAAAAGAAAGAAATATTAGCCTTGGCAAAAAAAATCATTAAATCTGATGATAAAAATTTGTTAAGCAGTTTGTTTCACATAAGAAGACATAACCTAATAGTTAAAAAGCTTCTGGATTACTTTGACAACTCCAACAGCATTATACTTGACGGTTTTGTTAATTTTAGGCTTAAGGATTATGTAAAAGACCTGGAAGAGGTTGTTGATAAGGCTGTAGATGACTATCTTATGGTTCGTGAATACAACGAATTTATAAGGCTTTTAAGATATTTCGTTGATATTCAGAATCCCAAGTTCAATTTGATTCATGTAGTTACAAGCTTTGATAACAAATATATCCTGCTGGATGAGACCAGAAGAGAAATAACCAATGAATGCATACGTGAGTTTGTAAATGAGATATCTATGGGTGAAATAAACTATGATGATCTGCTTGTGAGCTCGCTAATCACATTAGCACCAAGGAAAATAGTACTTCATGGCACAAGGCATTTTAAAAATAAGGAACTTTTAGAAACAATAAAAAATGTTTTTTATGGAAAAGTTACAATATGCAATGGATGCGAAATTTGCCAGGTAAACATGGCAAAATCCAACAATAAAAGCGGGCATATAAACATAGAAAATAAATAAAAGGACAAAAATCCAAAAATTTCATCATTTATTTTTTATATATATATTGACAAGTTAAAATCTAATGATACAATATATTGTGTAATGTTTATTTTTTTCAAAACGTTACCCATTATTCCAGATTTATATTTATTTTTATAAATTTAGCACAAAAGATAATATTTTGGAACTACAAATGAAAAAGTTGTTAAAATAACAAATGAAGAATTATCCGGGGGAAGAAAAGAGAGTGGGTACTCTCTTTTTCCCATTTATAAAGGAATAATATATTACTTCTGATTTTGAGCAAAATTTATGAAGAAGATGGTTTGTAGATTTATTTTAATCTTTAACACGAAATCTATTTAGTGTATATTGAGCCTTATTTTCATTACTAAGCTCGAGTCAAATATTACTTTTTTGCTCTTGTCGTCAAAATTATATAAATACAGACTTGTCGGTGTCGTCCCGAGTTGATAACGTCAATATGCTGCTTTTTACTAATGTCATAATAAAATAAGCTGCCAGATTGTCCTGCTCGGTCTGTATTATAAAATATTCTTGTTCTATCATTGGACAAGAAGTGCTGATAGTTCCGAATACCGTATTCTGAGTTAATATCGTCAGATATCCATGTAGCACCTTCTTTTTTACATAATAAATAAATTCTTTTTATCATAATAGTCTGTCTTCTATAATAACCTTGCAGTTCTATTAATAACTTAATTTTACAAATAGTTCAACCCTTATTAGCTAATTATATATAATACTGTATTTTTGGCATAAAATATTGTATAATATCTAAAAGTATAAGCACTCGTTATTAATACGCATTTTAAGGAGGATACCTATGAGTATAGGTATAGAAGCTGCACGGCAAAAGCTTATTACAAGCTATGGAATTGATGTGGACAAATATTCCAATGATGAAATTGTAGATGAGCTTTCAGAAAAGCTTGAGGGAATGTTGTCTTTTGGTTTTACAGCAATACTTCCTATAGTTGTAACCGGTATAATTTCGTTAATATCAACTATCGCTTTATGGTTGAATTATAATTCAATAATATTTTCCATATTATTCTTTGTTTTTTCAATACCGGTTTTCTTTCTTGGTGCAGGTATGCTGGGACTTTCCAAAGCAGTTAATAATATATATACCGGGATAAGCTTTATATTAGGCTTTTCAACTAATATTACAGATGATATACGCAAAGGAAGAAGTACCGTAGGCAGCACCAATTACAAGGATTTACCACTCTTGGTATCGTATGGAATTGTATTTCCAATTGTAAAAAAAATTATTAGAAAAAGATTTTTAGGGGGAATACTATATTTTGTTATTGAGAAAGCTGTAAACAAAGGTTCTCAATCAATTTCAAACGATAATACATTGGGAACGCCTGCTGCAAATACATCGAACAGCAATACTACAAATAATACAAGTAATGAAAATAATACAAATAGCCTTTTTATTGTTACAGACAAAGTAAAGAATGCTTCAAAACTTGCACTTAGATCTACTATTACCTTCCTTAAGGTTTTAGGCATTGTATTTATTGTGATAGGCCTGCTTCTTATTGGTCTGTTGTTTTTGGTATATTTTGTATTAAAATAATGTGATTTTTATTACATATGCAATTGTGCGGAGGTACAAGTTGAGAGTTGTTGGTTTTATTGGGCCAAGCGGCACAGGAAAAAGCCACAGGGCAACCTGGGTTGCCAAGGAACGTGGCATTGATTTTATTATAGATGATGGGATTCTGATTCGAGGCAACAGAATTGTTGCGGGTCGTTCCGCTAAAAGAGAAGCTACTAAAATAGCTTCTGTTAAATGTGCTCTTTTTCATAGTGATGACCACGCATATGATGTAAAGCGTGCCATAGAGCTATACAAGCCTTCATCAATGCTTATATTAGGTACATCTGAAGGTATGGTGGAGAAAATAGCAAGCAGGCTTGAAGTTGGTCCTATTAATGAGAAGATTTATATAACCGATGTAGCCAGCGAATTTGAAATAAACCTGGCAAAATCAACAAGATTGCAGCAAGGAAAGCATGTTATTCCAGTTCCTACCTTTGAGATAAAGAAGGACTTTTCAGGTTATTTTCTGGATCCGCTGCAGATTTTTAAAAGGAAAGGAAAAGGCAGTTACCAGCTTGTAGGAGAAAAATCTGTTGTTCGTCCTACCTTCAGCTATCTTGGTAAATATACCATATCGGATTATACAGTTTATCAGATAATTGAACATGTTGTATCGAAGATAGAGGGTGTTAGCAGGATTTCAAGATTCCGTGCCGAAAACCATCCTGACGGTATATATATAGAAATGGACCTTATACTCATTTACGGGTATATCATAAGACCCCTTCTACGAAAGATTCAAGAGGATGTCAGCGAGGAAGTTGAAAAACTGACTGCTTTAAATATAAAAGCCCTTAACTTAGTAGCTAAGAGCCTTGTCATTGATCCACAAAGAATAAAATCCCAGATAGAAAAGTGATCATCCCTTAACTAAAATCACAAAAGCCTACAATCTTCTGAATGCTCCTTGGTACTGCGTCCTTGGAATTTCCCCATGGGGCATCGTTGTTTCTATAGTCATACTTTTTTGTGAACCAGCTCACTTCTTCTCTGATTCTCTCAAGGTTTTCCATCTGTATTTCCATTAGGTTCGTTACAAATATAGCCGTTTCCTTTGTACCTAAGAACTTTTTAGTTCCTTCCAAAAGGTCCTTCAGATGCTTTAAGCAAAACCCCTTTTTGCTGTTAAAAAGCTCCTTAAAATCACTTTCTTTAAACCATAGATAAAGTATAACATCAATATACCTTTCCATGGTATGTTCAAGCTTTCCGCAAACAGTACATTTCCCTTCAAGCTCCTTTAAAACCTCCAAAATACTGTCAACCATTTTGTCGGTTTCGGTTTTCTTCATTGAAACTTTACTCGAAAGGTTCTTCATTATTGACATTTCCGAGTCTTTTTTTACTGCATCCTTTTTATTCTCATATACCTTTCCTATGTTATAATTCTGCTGTGTCAAATGTGTTTCCAGAATCAAACCCAAACCAAGCCTGTTTTGCTGTCTATTGTAGAGCTTTTCAAAATGTTTTTTACAAAAGCCCTTTTCATTGGTTTCAATACGTCCCTCAGGCTCCATAAGAGAAGGCCCCAATATATAGTCTATACATTCATCCTCCAGCTTTTTTTCCAGTACGCACATAGGACATTCGCACTCAACTGCGAAAGCTTCGGTAACAGGTATTGTATAAATTTTTTCTTTCATATTATCCACCTTGATATGAATTTTGGTTACATAAAAATTAATTTTTTCCTGAAAAAATTATGTGATACCATGTTATTATATCAGATATGTATGGGAAAATATATAAAGACATTTTTATTATATATATTAAATACGATTAATCTTTTACATTTATCTATCGCAAAATTCCGTTAAAGCATTCGTTATTTTGCTCTGCTAAATGTAAGATTAATAACGTATTTAATGTAGCAAAGAATTGGAGATAAGCATATGGATTATAAAAACTACACTGTTTATGAGAATGCGAACGGTATTGAAATCAGAGGAATTAAGGACTTTGACCTTGGTCACATTTTTGACTGCGGACAAAGCTTCAGATGGCTTAAGCAGCAAGACGGAAGTTATATTGGAATTGTAGGAGACAAGGTATCCCGAGTAAGATTTGAAGATAATATACTTCATATTTCAAATTCCAATTTTGATGACTTTGTAAATATATGGTACGATTACTTCGACCTTGGAACAGATTATGGTGAGATTAAAAAAATCCTCTGCCAAAAAGACGAGATCATGTCTCAGGCAATACCATTCGGTCAAGGTATCAGGCTTTTGCGACAGGATATATGGGAGCTTCTAATCTCCTTCATCATCTCAGCCAATAATAGAATTCCGCGTATCATGAAGTCTGTAGAAGCCCTGTCACAAAACTTCGGAAGAAAAATCAGCTCTGAGGAAGGCCAATTTTACACTTTTCCCAGTGCTGAAGCTCTTTCATCCTGCCCCCTTGAACAAATTGAGCTTTGCAAGGCCGGTTTTAGGTGCAAATATATTCATAAGACTTCCGAAATGATCCGCAAAGGAGTTGTGAATTTAAGTACACTAAATGAAATGACCACAGATGAGGCCCGCAATGAGCTCATAAAGCTCTCGGGAGTTGGCCGTAAGGTTGCTGATTGCATATTGCTGTTTTCAGGTACAAAATTTGATGTATTTCCAACTGATGTATGGATAAAGAGAATTATGGAAGTTTTATATTTTAAGAAAGAAGCAACACTTAAGGAAATTGATCAATTTTCAAAAGATCATTTTGGCAGCTTGTCAGGCTATGCACAGCAGTATTTGTTCTTTTTTGCACGGGAAACAAGGATAAGCTGATCCCTTAAATTCTCCCTGATAAAGCAGTTGAAAATAAGATTTTGCTAATATATTAGTGAAAAATATTGGAATAATGCCATAATTTTGTGTAAAACATAATTGACACCCTCTTAACTCTGTTATACACTTTATATATAAAATATTTTTGTAGGAGGGATTTTATGAAAAGTGCAGTTAAAAACATTAAATTAGCTCTGCTGGCTGCAATTACTTTAGCATTTGTTTATTCATCAGCAATTTTAGTATGTGCATATACACTGCCGCCAACAGTGCCTGAGTCAGTTTCAATTGATCCTGACAAGTTTCTATTCATAGACACACATACAAACAAACATGGTATTGGAGAAGTTGACGGATATATGTTTATAGATTTTCCAACTTATAGCTACAGACTCGAAACCAAAACCCTATCATCATGGATTCCTATTAATAACTTCGACAATACTACCAAATTAATTATGGGCGGCGGAATGAGCTTAAGCGGAACAGCCGGAAGCGGTGCCGGAACAAGCCTTACTGCATATAGTACAACCTTTAAAGAAGATAAATTTTATGTAGACCCAGATTACACTATTCACATATTCTATTGTAATGATTGGAGAACTGTAAAAGTTGGTGAAACCTGGGAAGGAGTTGTTTTAGAAAAACCACAGGTAGGTACAGGTATATATTCAGTTACTTATACAGTTAAAAACCTTGGTCTTCTTGACAAATCAAGCCTACAGCAGCCTACTCCTTGGCCAACGCCTACAAGCGTTCCTACTGTAACACCAACATCAGTAATTACACCAACTCCAACGCCTTTGATCGAGAGAGAAATTTCCGGCTTTGTAGCATCGGATATAACAGGAATTATAGACTATTCCGGCTTTAAAGTAGAGCTTCAGGATTACTCAGCTTCAGCATATACAGATGCGAACGGCTTTTTCTCATTTAAATCCTCAATTAACACAGCGTCCGATGTACACACCGTAATAATAAGCAAACCCGGTTATCTGACAAGAAAAGTACTTCTAGACCTTGCACACAATGATATTGAGCTTGGTTCGGCAAAAGACCCGGTAGTTATGTTATGTGGAGATGCCAATAATGATAATGCGGTCAATATGTCTGACGCAGTATTAATTGCAAGACTTTTTAACAAAACACCTTTAGATAGTGTTTTTAATCGGGCAGCTGATTTCAATATGGACGATGTAATTAATGTTGCCGATATTGTGTATGTTGCAAAAAACTTCAACATTACAGCTGATTCTTATAAAGAACCTACAATATACAAGAGCCACAATATATATGCAAATCCTGACCAAGAGTTTAACATTTCCTTATCTGAGGGCGGTATTGCGGGCATAACCTATAAATATGCAATTGAGGATGAGGAAACGGTAAAATTGGTATCTATAACCAGCGAACCGGTTCCATACCCTGATGGCTTCGGTAAATCCACCTGGACATTTAAAGCATTGAAGCCCGGCAAAACATCCATCACTTTTATATCCAGATTTAACCTAGAAAAGTATAACATTAACATATTGGACTTGCCAACCAAATAACATATGTCAAAAAACGACAACACCATAATTTACCACATACTATCAAATAAAAAAACCTTCTCTTTTGGCTTTAAGTAAAGTCAGTGAAGGTTTCTTTTTTTATATAAATGATTTTTAATAAATGATTTTAATATTGCTGTTATGATAAATCGATAGATCCTCCTTTAAAAAATTTCAACAATCTTTACATTTCTATCGGATCTAAGATCGAAAGTGTTTCCATCTTTCAGCTTTATTAAAGGTCTTGAGACAAATTCATTATCAATATAAAATATATGACCTTCCATGCCATTACTTAGTCTAACATTATCTCCTATATAATACATGGCTACATTGGATATTAATGTATAAACAGTCAAAGGATCAAATTTCTGTGATGCAGAGGATTCAAATATTTCAAAAACACTGAAAGGAGTATCTGTTCTTTTATAAACCCTGTCCAATGTTATTATACTGTATAGATCAGCCACAGAAATTATTTTGGCTATAAGATTTATTTTATCCCCTTTGACGCCTTTAGGGTATCCACTGCCATCTTCCCTCTCATGATGCATAAGCACACTCTTACATAATTCCTCTGAAAAACCGGTCTTACCCTTCAAAATGTCATATCCATATTGAGCATGCTTTTTTATCTCAAGGATATCATTTTTAGTCAAATCAGTTTTTTTATTAAGAATTTCCTTTGGAACCTTGGCTTTACCTATATCATGCAACAGTCCTGCTACAGTAATCTCTTCAACCTCTTTTGCCCCAAGCTTCATCCAATTCCCGATAAGACAACAAACACTTGCTACATTTAAGCTATGAGTATACATATAATGCCCAATGGATTTTAAGCTTCTTATACACCGTAAGAGATCCCCTGTCGGCTTATCTGAATTTATTATAGATGCAGAAATTTCTATTGCTTTTTCCTCAATGGCATCATCTATAAGAACATTTTCGAATAGAGTCTTAATATTTTCAATTCTTTTTACATATTCCTTTTTTGTTTCCTTCATGGAGAGTGATTCATTGGCCGAATCGTCTTCTTTAGCCTGCTCCTCGGCTACCCAAAGCTTCTTTATGCCGTTAATAACCAGCTTGTCTATAATATAATCAGTTAGAGTAGTACCTTGAGTCATTAAAATTGTACCTTTTTCGGTATATATATCTTTAGCAATGGTCATACCGGACTTACATTCCTCAATCCTGATAATATATTTTCTCATAGCACACCTCCATGCTTACACTTTAATTATATTATATCTATAAACAATGTAAATGGTAAAACATAAATATACCTATATACATATATAATCACCAGCATTAAATTACCAAGTAATCAATTTATCGGCAATATCTATTTAAGACATTATCATAATTTCCAAGACATAAAAACTTCAGAAATTTACTGCACCAGTAATCGCTTATAATTACATTGATGGAGATTTCTGAAGTTTTATAATTCTATATTAAATGCGATTAATCTTTTACATTTATCCATCGCAAAATTCCGGTAAAGCGTTCGTTATTTTGCTCTGCTAAATGTAAGATTGATAACGTATTTAATATATATAAAAAACAATTGATTTTTTTGAAATATTAATATCTTAAAGATTTTTTCCTTAAGGTATTTTAAGAAATAACTTAGTGAATTTAATTGTTAATATACTTTAAGAACACATCACTAAAGTCCTCTACAACATATTTGTTTCTGTTTTCGACTAACCATTCAAATGCATAATCAGTAATATCTTTGAAATTTTGTACAACATCTTTTGACTCGGATCTAAGGCCACCAAAAGCTGAAACAGCTAAATTTATACCTTGTACCGAATAATCCAATCCAATTTTGTTTTCATATGTAATAACAGAGATTTTGAACAACGCTTTATATAAATCCTTCAACCTCTCAACTTGCTTTTTATCTACATCAATAGAAAATTGCACTTCTCCCATTGAAAATTTGATTTCCACATCCAGATCTACAGTACCCGCCGTTTCGAGAAATACATTCCTAACTGGATATAAAAAGTATTCATATCTTCGCAGCATTCTTTTTTTACTAATTGCATTTTTACCATCAACATGAATTAATGCTCTATTTGTAAAACAATACTCATCTGACTTTGATTTAATCAAGAAAAATATTTTTTCATCATCTTCATGAAAAACATAATCATCTGCTTCTACCTTGTCAAAATCTTTTGGATCTATTATTTTTCCAATGTCACTTAATCCCAATGCATCAGCTGCTATTCTTCCGAACATTCCTGCCACCACCTCATTTATAAAATATCTTACTTTACTCTTACTCAAACATATTTTAGCATTTATAAGGTATTTAAATCAATAGTCAGCATATAAATCAACAGCCGGTTTATTAAATAAATGTTTTTTCTTTCGTAAAATACTCCATATTGGTGTAAAATAGTTATTGATATAAAAGTAAAGACGAATATATATTTTATTGGAAGGGGTACAATGATGAATATGAGTAAAATAGAGATAATCAAGCAGTATTATGAACCTAACTTAGGAAAAGGCTTGCCGGACTATGAGGTTTTAGGGTGGGAAAGCAAAGAAGCTCAATATTTGAGGTTTGAGATGCTAGGAAAAAATGTTATAATTGAGAATAAAAAGCTTCTGGATGTAGGATGCGGGTTGGGTAATTTACTTGAATACTTACGAGATAAGGGTGTACATTTTGACTACACGGGAGTAGACATTTCATCAAAAATGACAGAACATGCCAAAAAAAGGAACCCCGAGTCTAAGTTTCTATGCCTCGATATATTCAACGATAGCACTTTTCCCTCAGGCAGCTTTGATATAATCTATACGTCAGGCATCTTTAACCTCAATTTGGGGAACAATAATGAGTTCCTGGCAACTGCCTTAAAAAAGTTTTTCCATCTGTCCAATAGCATTGTTGCGTTTAATCTGCTTCACCATAAATCACCCGACAGGGATGACAGATATTATTATTTTTCTCCGGAGGAGATCGTGGGAATTCTTGGGGATTTTAAACATGAACTTAGTGATACACAAATTATCGAAGGCTATCTCAAAAATGACTTTATGGTAATTTGCAAAAAGAACCATACAACCGATGCTACTCCTTAATTACTTCTATGGGAGTAAGTAACCGTAGTCATTTATGATATGTTTCGCCATTAATAATCTTAAAGGACCTGAACAGCTGCTCCAATAGTATTAGCCTTGCCAGCTGATGAGGAAATGTAAGCTCCGACAGACACAACCTGTAGTTTGCAGACTTTACCAGTTCATGATCCAATCCTAATGAACCGCCTATTATAAATACAATGGATGATATACCGGAAACAAAAAAAGCTTCCAGCTTCTTAGCCAGATTCACAGAATCCGGCTTTTCTCCTTTTAAGTCAAGGACTGCAACAAATGAACCTTCTTTTATTCTCTTTTTAATCTTTTCTGCTTCCTTTTTTTTAATCTGAACTTCCTGAGCAGGGCTTATGTTGTCCGGTGCCTGTTCGTCTTCCACCTCAATTACCTCTAAGTCACAAAACCTTGAAAGCCTTTTACTGTATTCTGCAATACCTTCCTTCAAATACTTTTCCTTTAGCCTGCCCACTGCAATTATACTGATTTTCACAGCTCTATTACCTTTCCTACCCGGTCTCTTAATGCTACACTAAGCTCAATATCCTCACCCGGACATATTTGATTTTCATTTAAAACATTGGATACCGTTTGGTATGCCAACTCCGGGAAATTGTTCTCCCTGCTGAGATGCCCAAGGAGGAACCTCCTGGTACCCTTCTTGGCCATATATGCAATAACTTTACCTGCCATTTCATTTGATAGATGCCCGTTATCCCCTAATATACGTTTCTTCAGACTCCATGGATATGGACCTACTTTAAGCATCTCTACATCATGATTTGATTCGAGAAGTATTAGATCGCTAGATTCAAAATTCTCTAAAAGCCTTTTTGTTATATGTCCTATATCAGTTGCAGTAGTTATCTTCCGGTTATCCACCATAAAATTAAACCCCACAGGGTCGGAGGCATCATGGGGAATACTGAAAGTATTTACACATATATCCCCTATTACAAGCTCCTCACCCGTATTAAAAAACCTTTTATTCTCAACCTTTACAGGACCTATGCTGCGTTCCATCGATTCCCATGTTTTAACATTTGCATAAATAGGCACATCAAGCTTCCTGGATATGATTCCGGCACTTCTTATGTGGTCTGAGTGTTCATGAGAAATTAAAACAGCACTTATATCCGAAGGATTTTCCCCAATGGAACAAAGTGCTTCAATTATTCTTTTGCCGCTAACACCTGCATCTATTAAAATCTTTGTCCTGCCTGCACCGACAAATAAGCAGTTGCCACTACTGCCGCTAAATAAGCTGCAGAATTTTATCATTTGAATAAACTCCTTGTGTGATCTTTAGTTATTCTATATCTATTATTTATCTATTCTTTAATTATTTTCCAATTATTCTTTAGATATACTTTAGTCTGGTTCACTAACCCTAATTATATCAGCTCCCAAACTTCTGAGCTTTATATCAAAATTTTCATAACCTCTGTCAATAAGTCTAATGTTATGTACTTCCGTAATACCCTGTGCAGTAAGTGCTGCTATTACCAGAGCTGCTCCCCCTCTTAAATCGGTTGCTCTAACCGGTGCTCCCGTTAATATCTCCGGCCCTTCTACAAGTGCCATCCTTCCTTCTACCTTTATTTTTGCACCCATTCTTTTGAGTTCATCAACATATTGAAACCGGGAATCCCAAACTCCTTCAGTAACTGTACTGGTACCGTCCGCCAGACATAGAAGAATGGTGGCCAAAGGATGAAGATCCGTAGGGAAACCGGGGTACGGCAATGTTTTTATATTGGCTTTGGTTATATTTTCAGAGCCCTGAACTCTTATCCAATCCTCGCCCTCAATTACTTTCACATTCATTTCTATCAGTTTGGCAGTAAGAGACTCAACATGCTTGGGTATTATGTTTTTAACAACAACCTCTCCTTTTGTTGCTGCCCCTGCAACCATAAAGGTTCCTGCTTCAATCATATCAGGTATGATTGAGTGAGTCAGTCCACCGCTTAAAACTTCTACACCCTTAATTTTTATTACATCTGTTCCCGCACCTTTAACATTTGCACCCATAGCATTTAGGAAGTTTGCAACATCTACAACATAAGGCTCTTTGGCTGCGTTTTCTATTATAGTAGTTCCTTCAGCTTTTACTGCTGCAAGCATAAGGTTAATTGTTGCACCGAGGCTCACTACGTCAAGATATATCTGTGCACCTACAAGCCTATCTGCACTAACCTTTACAAGACCATGCTCTATTACAACTTTGGCCCCTAAAGCTTCAAAACCTTTTACATGCTGATCTATGGGTCTAAATCCAAAATCACAGCCGCCCGGCAGGGCAACTTCCGCCTTTTTAAACCTTCCTAAAAGAGCTCCAATCAGATAATAAGATGCTCTTATACTTTTAACCATCTCATATGGTGCCGAGTAACAATTCAAATACTGTGTGTTTACACTGATTGAATTTTCATCGTCAAATTTGACTTCTGCACCAAGCTTTGAAATAATATCAATCAAAACCTTAACATCACTGATATCAGGTATGTTTTCTATTTTACAAGGCCCATCCACCAGCAATGCTGCCGGAATGATAGCTACTGCAGCATTTTTGGCACCACTTATGTTAACCTCTCCATTTAATGCTCTTTGACTTCGAATAACGAACTTATCCAAAACCATCCCTCAACTTTCAATAAACAAAATTAAAATTATCCGGTAATCATTTTTAATATATAATCATATACATACAGTCGTAGGTTTGTAGCACAGCTCTGTATGCTTTTACTTATACCCAATTTTCTAGACATAATAAACAATACGTTTCAATTATAGCACTTATAAAAATAATTTACAAAACAAAATATAAAATTTTGTGCAGTTATATCTATCCATCCTATATTCTATTCTTCCCAAGAGGGAATACCTGGGAATATTCTTAATAAAACCAATATATATTCACTACTTGTCCACTTCATTAATATACCTAATTGGGCTTAGCTTTTGCCCCGTAAAAGCACTATAGAATTTCTCACTTCCATCATTAAGCCTTACACGCCATGAAAGCAAATCAGTCAAACTTATACCGTTATCTGTATAACTTCCATAACCTACATCTATATCATCTATATTAACATTCTTAACATCTGTCATCTTAAGCAGCACCTGATATGCATCAATGGTTTTCTGCTTGGGATTCGTTTTAACATCTCTCACATTCCTGTATTTAAATTCTAAGCTTATAATGCCTGTTGGTCCAATTTGAGCTTTTATGTAATTATCATAGAATATGTAGTCTTCATAAACCTGATTGTATTCAAACTCATATATGCTATCTTTTAATTCCTTTTGTCCTTCTAACCCAAAGTCCTTATAAGGAACTTCCATTTCTTCCAAAACATCTTCCAGAAACAGCCTCGCTTGTTCTATACCTTCAATCTTATTTCCTTTACCGGGACTTTCATCTTTAAAGTCAAAGTAGTTATTATCAAACTTAAGTTGCTTTGTACCCTCAATGATTACCTCTCCATCATCAATTATGCCCCTTGATTTTGGCCCTAACAAAATATCGGTAATCTTCTGCCTGTCTTCAAAATAAGGCCCATATATAACTGTGGCAGCTTTGGTTGAGGACGGTATTTCACAATTTAAGCTGACTCCTCTGCTTGCTAAAACAGCTAAGGTATTGGAGCTCATTTCATCAGAAAGAATACTTCCTCCACCGGAAAAGGATATATAATTATTATAAAGCAGTATACAGTTTAATGTTATAAAAAGAACAAGCAAAATATTTTTTGCTTTTGACCAATCCATATGTCCTCCTTTATTTTGATTTCATTTTTTCTGTAAATGAATCTACTTTTGCAGGCAATGACTTTTCTCTATCAGGTTCTATCAGCCATGATGGCTCAAGAATACTTGTCCCTTCATCTGAGCGAACCTCATAACATGGATAAACATTTTTTATGGACTCAATATTAGATCCGGTTTTTAATAAGTTGTCCAATATATCTGTAAATAATAAATTATATGTCTTATCTGCTATCGGTGTAAAATTTTTAATTATCCAATAGCAGTTTAGAACCCTTTTATCGGTAGCTTCAATTTCTATAGCACTATTTAATACCCTTTTACCCTTATCATTGATTTCAAAATTAAAGAATATCGGTACATTATCCAAACGATAATCAAATGTGAATTTATATCTGTCATTCTTCTCTTCAAATTTGGACAGATATATTTCAATGTTGGATATATCATAATGAGTATCTTCATCATCGGGTTCAACAAGATAAAGCTTAGAACCAATAAACTCAGTAACCTTCTCAAAAGCATCTTCAAGCTTGCCCTTGTTTACAATACCATCAGATTGAAGGTAATGATATTCCAAAAGCCCATTGCTATAAACCTTATAGGTATTACCTACATTTTTAAATGTAGCCGCACCATTTATGTCCACAGATGGGAAAAAGCTTTCAGAGTCATTCCCCAAAATCATCTCCCCTAATCTTTTCATTCTATCGGTTAGATCAAAATCATTATTGTCACTTTTATTTAAAATAAATTCGTCAGGTGAAACACAGCTATAGTTCTTAAATAAACTGAACTCGCCAGCTTTAGGAACTAAAAGCACCATATCCTTAGGAACCTTAATACCCTTATTTCCATTAATACTGCTTGCATTAGCGTTTAAAAGGCTATAACCCGAATAAGGTAAATGCTTCCCTAAATCGTCTATCAATTGACTGTACCATTCCTTGCCCATACCGGTGTTATACTTAAAAGGCCTATTGTATTCAAATACTTTTTGGCTTACCTCATCTATTATTTCTATACTGCATAAATTTTGCCCATTCAAAAGATTTGGAATAATAATAACCTTTTTTATACTGGAGATCTCATTATTTGTAATGTTAACACCTGAAAAATCGAGTAACCAAGGAAGCATTCTTGAATTGATGTTTGTGTTGAACTCAAATGTTACAGAAGGCTTTTCCATAAGCTCTAATATAGTACCTTCTGTAAGAGGTGACACCTTGTCACTTTTAATTTCGCTTTTTGTAAGAATATCTGCAAGATAAAGCTTCATATCTGCATAAAGCTTGGGAAAATTCTCGTTATTATTGTCAATCAGCCAGTTATTTGTATATATATTTTCCGACACAATAACTCTATATGGCATGAATAAATTTTCTTTAAATTCAACCAAACCTTTTTGTGCAGCTGTATTCCGCTTATTGAAAAACTCACTTAAAAAATAATTAGGAGCCCCGTATTTTTTAAAACTCCACAGGATTCCTACTTGTAATATACTTGTCACTATCAATATTAATAATATAAAAAATTTAAATCTTTCCCATTTAGCCAGGTTCATAAAAAACCCCAAATTTCATTTTAGTTTATTTGAATATACCTTTAAAAAAATCAGTTATTTTTTGAATACCGCTTTTAATCTTTTCTGTAATATCATCTTTCTTTACCGAAACTGTATAATCAGTAATCTGAAGATTTTCGCCGCGTGTAAGGGTTTGAACTTTTGCTGAAGCTTTCTTATAAGCGACAATCCTTATCTTATTGACACCATCTTTAGGAAATTCAATTTCCTTTATTAATACTCCAAATCTCCCCAGTTCCCATTTGGTATCACCTTCAGAATCAGGAAAATCTATGTATGTACCAGTTTCTTCGTCATATCTAAGTAGCCTTACAACTATGCTATCCGGTTCCTTATCCTTTGAAACGCCGCATATTACATAGGACTTTTCACCTTCAACTTTTTCTTGCTCAGGAGTTGTTATGGTGACTAAAAATTGTTTGGCTGTAGGTTTGGTATCCTTACTGTAAATGATTTCATCATCAACTACATCCCCTGAGCCATCCATCTTGTAGGAAAATGAAACAGTTGATAGCATTATAGACGACACTATTAAAATTGTCAAAAAACTACATATTTTTTTATACATCGTACAACACCTCAAAACGATTAAACACAAATCAAATTATTTTTTTAAGTTTCTATATATGATTCTAAATTTATTATACTACATTTTATGTTACAAATCTATTACATTGAATTTAAAATTAAATTACATGGCATTATTTGATAAATATATGAAGAATTACTCCAACATTTATAAACAGTTTGATGCCTCACATGGCATATTTAAGCTAATAACTACCACAGTTCCCGCACCAAGTTCACTGGAAATTGATATCGTGCCGCCATGAGCTTCTATAATTTCCTTTGCAATTGCCAATCCAAGGCCTGTTCCGCCCATCTCCCTTGAACGTGCCTTGTCAACCCTATAAAACCTTTCAAATACTCTCTTAATATCCTCCTGTGATATACCGATTCCTGTGTCAGCTACTTTAATAAATGCCATGCCATCTCTAACACCTACGCTTACTGTTATAATGCCTTTCACATGAGTATATTTTATGGCATTGCTTATTAAATTAATCACTACCTGCTCTATTCTATCTCTGTCAGCATATACTTCCCCTGGGTCTTCTTCTACAAAAAACTCCAGTGATTGCTCCTTGTTCTTAGCATCAATGGACATTTTGTTTACGCAATTCTTTACAATTTCCGTCAACTTAACATTTTTCTTGTTCCAATGCATTTTTTTGTTGTCAAGACTTGACAGTTGCAAAAGATCTTTAACAAGTCTCGTCATTCTGTCTGCCTCTGAGTTTATTACACCTAGAAATTTCTCTGCAATTTCATCATTTTTATATTCGCCGTCCAAAAGTGTCTCAGCGTAGCTTTTAATAGATGTAAGAGGAGTCCTCAGTTCATGAGAAACATTTGCAACAAACTCCTTCCTCATTTCTTCAAGCCTCTGCTGTTCGGTAATATCCTGAAGCACTATAATAATCCCCTCTGCTTTGTTTTCTTCATCGGTAAACAAAGCAGAGTAGATTTTTATTATTTTGTTCATGGTCCTAATATTGGTTTCTCTTGTTGGAGACGAATCCGGTTCAAGAAACTCCTCTATGCTTATACCCAATGAATAGCTTTTTGCAAACTCATAAAACGTAAAGTTGGCATCCTTGATGCCTAGCATCCGCAAAGAAGCCGGATTGGAGTGTATTACTTCACCTGACATATTAAAGGCAATTACTCCATCCGCCATATATTTCAAAATAGTCTCTATCTTACTTTTTTCACTGGATATACCAATTATCTTCTGTTTTAACTCTTTAGCCATAAAGTTAAATGTTTTTGTCAACTTTCCAATCTCATCATCGGATTTTACATCAACCAATTGGTCAAAATCTCCCCCAGCAACCTTTTGTGCTTTATGCATTACATTTATAATCGGAATTGTAATGGTCTTTGAAAGAAGATATCCGATTAGCAATGAAAGAATTATTGCTATTATTGAGCTTTTTAAAAGATCAACATTGAGATTATCAATAGTATTGCCCAAATCCTGCCTGTAATACCTAAAATAGAGTATATAATTGCCATTAGTCCAGGCATAATCATAAAAAGCAGTACCATCACTCGTATGCATAAGAATTTCCCTGTCACCTGTCTCTCCTGATAAAGCAGTGACAAAATTCTTTGATTTGAGCAAATCCTCCAAATAGTTACTTCTTCTGTTATTGTCCTTATATCTGGAATCATAAAAATAAATGTCCTCAGGGTCTAAGTTGTCTCTGTCAACAATAGCATAAGTTCTGTCTTCTCCAGCATAGAAAATGAGAATAGCGTTATTTCTCCCCACAAGATCATCTTTAACCTGCTCTTTTCCTACATTGGGGTTGTTTTTATAATCCCATTTGTTTAATCCCGATTCTATGCTTGTCTTAAAGCTCTGATAGTAAGTTGATTCTATTGAGTCAATTAAAAATAGCCACATTATTATCATAAGGGCTAAGGTTATTGAAATAAAAATTGAGACCAACTTCCACTGCAAGCTTCGTGAAAATCTCCAAAAAAAGTTTTTTATAAACTTCCAACGCAACTCCCTAAAATGCATCTTATCCTACCTTTTTGAAGAAGTAACCTACTCCTCTTTTTGTTATTATATACTCAGGCTCACTTGGGTTCTTCTCCAGCTTTTCTCTTATTCTTCGTACAGTCACATCTACTGTACGCACATCCCCGTAATATTCATAACCCCATACCTTTTCCAGAAGAACTTCCCTGGAAAATACCTGCCCCTGGGAAAGAGCCAGGAACTTAACAAGCTCAAATTCCCTTAAAGTCAGTTCTATCAGATTATCGTCATTCTTTATTTCATAACGTTCAAAATCAATAACAAGATTGCCAATCTTCATTATACCGTCAGAACTTGAAGATTGCGTTTCTGAGAGTGCTGTTCTTCTAATATTTGCCTTCACCCTTGCCATTAGCTCCCTTGGACTAAATGGCTTTGTGATATAATCATCTGCTCCCAGCTCAAGGCCTAATACCTTGTCCACTTCCTCTTCTTTTGCTGTAAGCATCAATATAGGCGTGGAAAGACTTTGCCGAATCTTGCGGCATACTGTAAACCCATCCATTTTAGGCAGCATGATGTCAAGAAGAATCAAATCCGGCTTTTCATTTAGTGCCAACTCCAATCCTTGTTCTCCATCATTTGCTTCTATTGTATCGAATCCTTCTTTTACAAGGTTAAACTTCAAAATGTCAACAATGTTTTTCTCATCTTCCACTATCAATATTTTTTTATTCACAAAACACACTCCTAACAGAAAATGATATTATATGGTTAGTTTAAATAAATATTTAATTGTACAGTATTCTTTATACATTATATCATTTATAAGCTAAAATAAAATCACAAATTTATGGGTTATAAATTTTAATATTTTCCATTGATAAATTTCCAATATATGTTATAATTAGAATTAAGCAGGTTGTCCATATTGGCTTCATTAGAGAATTTTTATTAATATATGATTTCAGTTGATTTTATATTTATTCTGTTATTCTGAAATAAAGTCAGTTGATTTATCAAGTCAATTAAAGGAGGCTATTATTTCATGTCAAAAGAACTCATGTATTCACTGATTGCCCGTATGCACATACGTCTTAACAAGATCATTGAAATCAACAACTTCGATCTACAGAGTCATCCTGTACAACACTACAGCAGAAGGCTTGACAGGGTTTTAACCTTTTATAACAAAAAATTATGAAATCTTTTCTATTGAGCTTTTTTATAAGTAGGAACAATCATCTGAACATATTCCATGGCTTCATTGGCATCAGTCATTATTATCTCCTTAAGTCGATCCAGCTCACGTTTTAAAAGTACGAAATCAGTAAAAACAGGCTTTGCTACGAATATTTTTTTATTGGCAGTGGATTTAAGACCCTCTTCATCCATAAGAAGCTCTTCGTACAATTTTTCACCAGGTCTTAGTCCTGTAACCTCAATTTTTATATCTTCATCAGGCTCGAAACCTGATAGCTTTATCAGGTTTCTGGCTAAATCATATATCTTAACAGGTTTTCCCATATCAAGTACGAATATTTCCCCGCCCTTCGCCATAGCACCAGCCTGAATAACCAGCTGAACGGCTTCAGGAATAGTCATAAAAAACCTTGTTACTTCGGGATGAGTAACCGTAACAGGTCCTCCCTGTTCAATTTGCTTTTTAAATAAAGGAATAACACTGCCGTTGCTTCCAAGTACATTACCGAATCTTACAGCTACAAACTCCGTCTTGCTCTGGGAGTTTATTGCCTGAATTATCATTTCAGCAATTCTTTTAGTAGCACCCATGATATTTGTAGGGTTAACAGCCTTATCTGTTGAAATAAGCACAAATCTTTTTGCACCATACTTGTCTGAACACTCAGCTACATTCATGGTGCCGAAAACATTATTTTTTATAGCCTCCGTAGGGTTGGCTTCCATTAGAGGCACATGTTTATGTGCTGCTGCATGGAATACCACATTAGGTCTGTATTTTTTAAATATACTGTCAATTCTATGTTTTTCCCTTATATTGGCAATAATTGTCACTAAATTTAGCTCCGGGTAATTATATATGAGCTCATTTTGGATATCATATGCATTATTCTCATAATTATCAAGTATTATTAGCTGCTTGGGCTTAAATGACGCTATCTGCCTGCACAACTCAGACCCGATTGATCCACCTCCGCCTGTAACAATTATTACCTGGTCTTCTATATAGGATGTTATTGTTTCGATATCCAAATTAACCGGCTCTCTTCCAAGAAGGTCTTCTATGTTAACATCCCTTATTTTCTGTATCATAACTGTCTCATCAATAAGCTGTGCCATTGATGGCAATATTTTCACTTTGCAGTCTGTTTTCGAGCATTCATTATATATCTCATTTATTATCTGGTTGGAAGCACCCGGTATGGTGATAATAACCTCATCAATCTTTTTGCGGATTATTATGTCAAATATATCTTTATTTTGACCTATTATAGGCACCCCATTTATTTCCTTGCCTACTTTATAAGGATCTTCATCTACAATTGCAACAGGCACACTGTTTAATTCAGTATGTCGTCTAAGCTCCTTAATAAGTGAAGCTCCTAAATTCCCACCACCGGCAATCAATACCCTTTTTGAATTTTTCAATTGTATTTTTTCGCCCTTTACAATCCTTCTGAAAACCCTATAAGCAAACCTAGTACCACCGAGCAGAAAAATGTCAACCAAAAAGCAAATGGCAAAAATACTTGCAGGTACAGTTATTTTAAAGGTTAAAATGCCTTTTTCAACAAGTACACGTTCTGCCAAAACCAGGCACTGCATAACCATATTTCCAAAAAACGCGGCTTTTACTATATTTATCATTTCATATATTCCTGCATATCTCCAAAGACTGCTATAAAGCTTGAACAATCCATTTGAAAAAAGCTTTATTAGTGTTGCAACAGCAAATATATATACAATATTATTACTTACCTCAGGAGGCATACTTTTTAAATCACCATCAAACCTCATCAAATACGAAATCAGTATGGCAATATTTATTAGAAATATATCTAAAAGCACTAAAAGCTTCGATCTGATTTTTCTTCTCATATCTTCATCCCCCATACATTAAAAGTTCGTACCTAAGCATTAATTTGTTCTTTTTCTTTTGCCTCATCCTGCTTGCCCTCTACAACACCCTTTGACAATAGTACACTGGTAAATGTCTTTATAATAATTTTTACATCAAATAAGAATGACATTTTTTCAACATAATACTTGTCATATTCAACCTTAACAGGTATCGGAAGCTCATCTCTTCCATTTATTTGTGCCCATCCTGTTATTCCCGGTCTTACACTGTTTGCCCCAGCTTGATCCCTGAGTTCTATAAGATCATACTGGTTATATAATGCAGGTCTTGGTCCTACAAAGCTCATCTCTCCCTTTAATATGTTAAAGAGCTGGGGAAGCTCATCAAGGCTTGTTTTTCTTAAAAACTTACCTACAGGAGTTATAAAGGCATCGGGCTTATCCAAAAGATGGGTAGGAACATCCTTCGGTGTATCAACATACATACTCCTGAATTTATAAATATTAAACTCCTTCTTGTCCTTTCCGACTCGACACTGACTAAATATAACAGGACCTTTGGATGTAGTCTTTACTATGAGAGCTAAAACCAATAATATCGGTGATAGCAGCACGATAACTGCTATGGAAAATAACAAATCTAAAATTCTCTTCATTTGCCCCACTCTTTCTAAGGAATGTATAAAAGTTGCATTTTAATGCAACCATCTGTTTATATACCAAGTATATAAAACAGTTATCGGTAAATCAACCCCAAAATGTTGAATAAACTGCCAATCATATCCCTTTTATAACTTCCGCTCTTTAACAAGTCTCCCAATCACTTCCCGCTGGCGGATGAGAACCTTTTTTTCATCAAACTCCTCTAATGCTTTCTTTCTGGCATTAACGCCCATTCTTGTTCTCTCGTCAGAATTATCAATCAAATATCTGATTTTTTCTGTCAATGCATTATGATCAGCTACCGGAACTAAAAATCCTGTGTCACCTTCTTCAACCTCTTCCCTGCAGCCCCTTATATCGGTAGCTACAGCAGGCTTGCACATGCACATGGCTTCTATTAATGATCTTGGCATACCTTCCCTATAGGACGGAAGTGTAAAAATGTCTGTAGCGGCAAGAAGCTCCGGTATATCAGATCTTGACCCTGCAAATATTACTTTATTATTTAGGTTGTTTTCACTTATAAAGCTATCAAGATCAGCTTTTATACCATCCCTGTCCGATTCAAGGGTACCGCCGATCGCAAGAAACTTAACGTTGTCATAAATTCCGGTAATCTCTTTTGCCGCCTTCACCCACTCCATATATCCCTTTTCTCTCACAACCCTGCCAAGTATGGTCACAACAACATCGTTCTTTTGAATCCCCAATTCTCTTCTAAGGTCTTTTACAGCAATACCATCTTTAAAGCGGGAAGGATCAAACCTATTTACATCAACCCCATTACCAATTGTCAGAATTTTTGATTTATCTATAATCCTCTTTTCAATGGCAGTCTTGCAGTCCTCACTGCTTTGGGTGAATATAAAGTCTGAAAGCCACCCTCCAAGCCTTTCTACGCCGATAAAAATGTTCTTTTTTACAGTACCCATATTGTCATGAAAGTAAAAACCATGTGCTGTATATATGACTATTGGGATCCTTGCAAGCTTTGCTGCTATTCTTCCCAAAATTCCGGCTACAGGCGTGTGTACATGCACTATATGGAATTTCTCAGCCTTCATGTATTTATAAAGCTTCCATATTGTTTTTAGATTACTGACAGGACTTATCTTACGATCAATATTTATATTATGAATTTTATATCCTTTGGCCTTTAGCTTGTCTGAAATATCGTCCCCTGTACAAACAGTAGTAACATCATACTCCTTATCCATCTCTCCAATGAGCGGTATCAGAAGCTTTTCAACAGTAAACCCTACCGCACAGATCTGGAGCATTTTTAGCCTTTTATCCATTTATTTACCAACCCTATCAATTATAATATTTTCTATACCAATTCTGGAAAACAAACAAGGCCCAGAGAGGATATGCATTATTAACCCTTTCTGCAAAGTGGTCTTCCAGCAGGCTTTTAATATACTCATACTCGAATATTCCCTGCTCTATAATAAACTCCTTTGAAAGAAGCTCCAAAAGCATGCTTTTAAGCGGGCCCTTAAACCATTCTCCAATGGGAACAGCAAATCCCCTTTTAGATTTACCGAGAATTTCATTTGGAATCAAATCCTTAAAGGTATCCTTGAGAATATACTTTTGATTCCTTCCTCTAATTTTAAAATCCGACGGCATACTGAAGGCCAGCTCAATAACATTTTTATCAAGCATGGGAACCCTAGTTTCAATGGAGTTTAACATACTCATCCTGTCAACCTTCACAAGCATGTCCCCTTCAAGAACAACCTTAAAGTCGGTATATAGAGTCCTTGTAAGTTCTTCAACCTCCAAATTTCTATTATACTCCTTTTCAATTATATCATATGCATCACCGGCAATATTTCCGGCTTTTAGAAGTTTACCAAGCCTATCGCCATTAAATCCGAGAAACATAAGCTCCCTGCGTTTTTCAAACATATCCTTTTCAGAGCTTTCAATAACCTTTCTGACTTTCCTTGAAATAGAGCTCCTATCCGGCATCTTGTATACCAATGGCTCAATAAAATTCCTTCTAAGCACCCTGGGCACTTTATTATACAAATCGGCATAATAATTCACCATATATTTGCTATAGCCGGCAAAAAGCTCATCCCCTGCATCCCCTGTCAATACCACCTTGACATGCTCAGCTGCAAACTTAGAAACAAAGTAGGTAGGTATCGATGACGAATCTGCAAAGGGCTCATCAAATGTTTTTAATATGTTTTCCAGCTCTTCAACAGCATGATTGTAATCTAAAAAGTGCACATGATGGTTTGTTTTGTTGCTCCTAGAAACTATTTGTGCCCTGTCGCTTTCGTCAAATTCCTTAAGCTTAAAGCCAATGGTAAATGTTTCAACAGGTCTTGGAGAAAGCTTTGACATGATCCCTACCATTATACTGGAATCAATTCCTCCGCTTAAAAATGCCCCCAAAGGCACATCACTTATCATCTTTTGCTCAACTGAAGTAAACAAGGCCTCTCTGAGCCTTCTTTTACATTCATCATAACTGTAGAGTGTATTTACTTTACCACTGTCAATATTCCAGTACCTTTCAATCTTTAAGCTTCCTTCCTTATAAATAATAAAGGAGCCCGCTTCCAGCTTGTATATATTTTCAAATATGGTAAGAGGCGCCGGAATATAGGTTAATGAAAAGTATTGGTTTAATGCTTTTTTATTGATTTCCTTTTTTATATCAAAGGTTTTGACTATGCTTTTAAGCTCTGAAGCAAATACAAACCTCTCATGGTCCCTGTAGTAATATAGGGGTTTCTCACCTGCCCTGTCCCTTGCAATAAACATTTCCCTGCTATTAATATCATAAATTGCAAAGGCAAACATTCCGTTTAATTTTTCCAGACATTTTGTGCCATACTCTTCATATGAATGAAGCATAACCTCTGTATCGCTTTTTGTTTTAAACCTGTGCCCCTTATTTATAAGTTCATCTCTAAGGCCCTTGAAATTGTATATCTCACCGTTAAATACAATTACCTTTGTCCCATCCTCATTGTAGATAGGCTGTTTTCCTGTACACAAGTCGATAATTGAAAGTCGCCTCATCCCAAGTGCTACTTTATCATCTACGTATATACCGTCACTGTCCGGTCCACGGTAAATAATTAGGGAATTCATTTTATTTATTTTATTTATATTTTCATCATCGGAAGCTTTTTTCTCCAATACGAATCCGTTTATTCCACACATTGTTTATTTTTCCTGACATATAATTATTTGACATTCATAATTCATTTTAATTTTACGGACACATTATAACACTCTACAACCTTTCAGTAAAGTTTCAGAAATGTCCAAAAATTATGGTGCATTAAGTTTATTGACCGATACATCCTCAATAAGACGTACAAACTTACTTCCCCATACCTGATATGAATAGCACTCTTCTGCTCTTTTCCTCGCTGCTGCACCCATTTGCCCCCTGAGAGCTTTGTTTTCAATTAGAATGGACATGTACTTTACCCATTCATCATCATTTGATGCTATAAAGCCTGTGCTGCCTTGAACTGTGATTTCAACATTGGCAGGTTCAGGAGAAGCTACTGTAGGTATTCCTGAAGCCATGTATTGAATAAGTTTAAATCCACATTTGCCCTTTTCCCATATTGTGTCCAAAAGGGGCATTATACCTATATCGGATTCATGAATGTATCGAAACTCAGAATCCTGAGACCATTTAAAACATTCAACCTTTACACCCTCTAAAGCAAAATCCCCGCCAATTACCCTCAAAATAAAATCATGCTTTTTTGAAAGCCTCCTTAAGGCTTCGGAAATTGTGCTGAGATATTGCACTGTTGCCGGTGAACCAATCCAGACGATTATGGGAATATTATTTGAACATTTTTCTGCGTCAATCTTTTTATATGCTTCAAGATCAACAACCGTTGGAAGATACCACAGCCTTCCATTCACAAGTTCATTCCAATACCACCTGTTTCCCACCGTAACTATTGAAGCATATTTTGTAAGCGTATCTATTTTATTCTTTAAGAAAATCCTTTTAATCCTGCTCTTTTTATAATTTATACTTATTGCATCATCATAATCAAGTGTATAAGTTACGCCTTTAAGAAGAAATCTTTCCAAAAAATAAGGCAAATTGGTAAAAAGCTCTTTTTCTATAATAAGTACATCATACTTCCTTTTATTAAACATGAGAAAAAATATCCTTTTGATAATATCCTTTGTTATTTTTATTGGACTATTTTTTCTTTTTGAATATAGGTTTCTGACATAACCATCAAACAAAAGAGGCTTTACATCAACTGTATGGCCTCTTTCCTCAAAATATTCAATATAATTATAAAGCCTGTATCTTGAGCTGGGGCCTTCCTTATGATATTTGGGCAACAGTAAAATCTTCATGCCTTATTCCTTACCTTTCAAAATATTGCTTTATTCTAAAATATCACTCTATTCCAAAATGTTGTTTCATTTCATAATATTGTTTTATTTCATAATATTTCTTTAAATTGCTTTGCAATAAAAAATCTTTTAGTGAGAAGTTTTTCTCAAAATTTCCGGAAGAGCTTTAAAAAGCATTTTATATCCCTGTGCAGTTTCACCCAGTTCCTTTGCCGATCTGTGCAATAGTGCCAATGCGAAGCGTGCAATAGGCTCTAATGTATATGCGGCCACAAGAAGCAGCCAGGCCGACAAAAGGTTAAAATGTTTAAATCCATAAATAATACGGCTTCTAATGGAATAAAACAACCTTGTTGCCTTCACCTGCTCCGATGTGCCTCCTCCCTTGTGAAACGCATCAGCATCAGCAAGATAATATATAGTATACCCTAGCCCGTTAATTCGCACAGACAGATCCAGGTCCTCCATATATACAAAAAACCTCTCATCGAACTTTCCGGCCTCAACAAACACATTTCTCCTGACAAAATAAAAAGCTCCTATCACATGATCAACCTGTCTGCTGTCATTGTGATCCCATTCTGTCATAAAATGGCTTCTAAATACCTTCGGAAATATATGGTCCAGCCCCAGTATCTTGACCAAAAAGTGTCCCGGCTTAGGAAGCCGTGTGCAAGTCCTTCCAGGCATACCTGTTTCATCAATGAGCTTTATGCTGCATACTCCTACCCTGCTGTTATTCTCATTCTCCATGTACAAAAAAGGCTTTTTAAGAGAATCCTCATTAAGCCTTGTATCCGGATTTAAGAACAGCAAATATTCCGCATTGCTTTTATCCGCCCCCTGATTGCAGGCGGCACCAAAGCCTGCATTATGTGAGTTGCGTATTATTTCCAACGGAGTACTTAAGGTTTCCAGATTATCAAGAGAATCATCCTTTGAAGCATTATCAACAATGATGACCTTAGAAACACAAAACCCTTCATACTCAGTCTTTATTGTGGACAAGCATTCCCTTAACTGATTGCCCGAATTCCAATTTACTATAATTATATCAAGCTTTTTTTTCATATCCACACATCCCGATAGCCCCGGCAGCAATCATAAGACACACAAACTTCTGCCTGTGCCTTATAGCCGTTCCGTAGTTTGACGTTCCCCATGCAAAGGTAAACACCTCAATAATAATAATGCCCAATAGAGCTAACATCAAGATTCTGTTATATCCCTCTGACTTTTTCAATCCTTTATAGGTAAAAAAACCCAATATACCATACATTATAGCATCAATGGCACCTATTATATCAGACAAAGATGAAATCATCCATGGAAATGGCGATAGTAAAAAATGCAATATTCGTACAGGGGTATGTATTACTATATCAATTATGGAAGCAGGATAATACCCTACAAGGTAAGCAGTCCTACCTACCGCCAGAGGCACAAGCCTGCTCGTCAGGTATTCCGATGAGAAAAGAAGTGTAATGTCGGATGGAAGCTTGTTTAAAAGCCTTGTCCTGAAAAACACAAATACAACTGCAGTAATCCCTATTGCTATCAATGCTTCTTTATTTATAAGACTCCATTTCTTTTCCTTCGGCTTGTAGAAACAGTAAAACAATAGATATATTCCTCCTACTATTATTACTCCACCATGTACCGAAGCTGCTCCTGCCAAAAACAAAACTGCAAGAATGATTCTGCTTAACCGCCCTGTACCAAGCCATTTTATAAAGAAGTATACCGATATGAGGCTCATCATTGTAATAATATTTTCTCTTAATGTAACTGCAGAGTATAAATTCAAGGTAGGAAATAACGCTGCCACTAAAGCTCCAATATTGGCAGACTGTTTTGATCCTCCCAATTCAATCACAAGTTTATAAACATAATAAACAGTTATAAATCCAAAAAACACATTGAAGTATTGTATAATAAAGGGTGATCTTCCTGTAATAAAATAAACCGCTCCAATGAATTTTGAATACAGGTAGGCACCCGGTGTATCCGGCGGAATTGTTCCATAAGTCCATGCCTTGGCAATATCCCATCCTAAAGCTTCAAAGACGATAGCATCTGCATTATTATCCGGAAGAGAAAATATAAATGAGTTGATAACAGCGAGTGCAACCCTTGATATAAATGCTATTGCCATTATGATCACAAGGCTTGTTTCACGCTTCTTTAATAAACCTGCCATAATAAACACAAGGCTTGAAGAAACTATGAGACTTCCTATCATTCCAGTTCCCGATATTCCGGTGGACAGTCCGACAAAAACACATACACAGGCAAGGCAGATAAATTCAGCCAATTTATATTTTGATTTGTTCATGGTTGTTACAGCACCTGTTTCCATTAAAATTGCCTACTTTCTATTTGCACTTCTTTAAATACTCATCAATTTCCATTTTTAATCCTTCAGCAAAAGGCATAGGCAAATACCCAAAATCCCTTTTGGCTGCTTCATGTGCAAAGCTTCTGTCTTCACCCATTCTTTGTACTTTTTCTATAAAATCAATCTTTCCAAGTGTACAAATCTTAAGGCACCTTGCCATAAATACCCCTAGAGCCAAAGGCACACTTACAAAAACAGTTTTTTTATTTAAAAAATAACTTATAAGCTTAAACATATCTATCATGGAAATGGGTCTTTCACCTGATAATATGTAATCACCGTTAGTTATTTCCTTTTTCTCTACCACTTGATAATATGCCTTTCCAAGGTCCCTGCCGTTAACAGGCTGGAGTAAATTTTTACCACCACTAATAACAGGAATCAATCTTAGCCTGTCTATCATTTTAATAAATACAATCATGTTTCTGTCGTTAATACAGCCATAAATCATTGTAGGTCTCAGGTAAATCACGCCAATATTTCTACCGCTCTCTTTCAATATGCTATCAATGGTCATTTCAACATTCTTATATTCTTCTGAAGCTGCTTTATACTTCGAATAAACACCGGTTGTATGAACAAGTATGACTCTTTTAACATTGCTTTTTATAGCTGCCTTCAATACCTCCACGGAATAAAAAATTGAGCTGATATGCATAACCGTGTCAACTCCAGCCATCACCTTATCCAAAATATCCGGGTCATTCAAATCTCCAACAACTTTTTCTATATTTAGCCCACTATTATCCAATAAGCTTGTATCGGAAGTATACCTTACAACACATCTAATAGGCTCTTTATAATTATTATTGATGAGTTCCTGTAAAAAGAATCTGCCGCTGTGACCTGTTATACCTGTTACCAATAACATTTCTCCACCTCAATTAAATTTACGCACATCTTTATAAACTTTTATGTTAATTTTATAGCTTTTAAGCAGTTCATTTAATCTATAATACTTTTAATCTATAATACTTTTAATCTATAATACTTTTAATCTATAATACTATATTATTAATGTCAATATTTGACTAAATGCCTGCCAAATAGCCCGTTTATAAAGCCTCTTAGCATTGCCTTTAATTTTAATAATCGCTTTTCTTCAAACAATATCATTAAAATAAAGGACTTAAATCTTGTGAACACAGTATCAATTACCCATGCAGGTTCCCTCGTCAAATACTCCTTTATAAGGACAATATGGTTGCGTGTCATGTAATATCTTCTTAGTGGCGAATGATTTGATGTTCCTACACGTCTCCAAAGGAACTTATGCATAGTTGTTGCTCCAAAACTGTGCCTCATAGTTTCCTTCCTGGTAAGAAGTATTTTATATCCTTTGTACTTTGCTCTTAGGCAAAACTCATCATCAACATGATCAATAAAGAAATCCGACCTAAAGTAGCCTATCCTGTCAAACACATCTATAGGTATAAAGCTCCCCGATGTGATTACCGTAAGCATTTCAAGCCACAAACTGCTTTTGTCCTCTTCATTCCCATAAACATTTTTATGAGTATAGGTATCTGTAAAATTAGAGCCTATAACAGCAATTTTATCCTTTTCCGGGTATGCTGCATAGACTTCATATATACTCTCAAGCATATAATCTTCAATAACAGTGTCCTGATCAAACAATAGCACCCACTTTGAGCCTTTCCTTTTTGCAAATTCAACCCCTCTGTTAAGTGCCTCAGCAATCCCCAAATTACTGCCATTCTCAATAAGAAAACAATTATTCATACTGGAAACTATTCCCTTAATCATTTCAATCTCCATCGGGGATGAATTATTATCAACCATTACCACATTGCCTGACTGCCTTAAAATCTTATCTACACGATCTTTAAGCTGTTCATCAGGGTGAAAGGTAATGATTACAGCACATATTTGATTTTTAAACAAATCCAAATCTGTCATGAGTACTCCTTATAAACTTGCCTTATAAACTTACCTTTATCTACTTCAATAAACTTATGCCTTTCTTTTTAAGATAATATAACGTAAAAGCCACCATAAGTGCCTCTATAGACAACACCGCATACGCTGCACCTACTGTATTGAACAGTTTAATGAACAAAAACATGGCAATAATTCCAATAATACTCGTTATCATATATATCCTTGAATATTCCTTTTTCAAACCAAGTGAAAGCAATCCCTGCACAGTAACAATATTCCCTACCAATACAAGAAAGGGAGCAAATGCCAAGGCTTTTAGAACCTCAATTGAATTTGCATATTCCTTCCCTATAAACATTGTTACAATAAAATCAGATTTAATCGAAACAATCAGTGATATTACAAATCCTGCTGTACCAAATATAATAAGCTCTTTTCGAATAAATCTTAAAACCTTTGCCGTAGATTCCTTTGCCAATTTATTTACATAGGGGTAAACAGTCTGAAAAAGCGGTACTATCAGTCCTTGAACCGCTACCCTTATCTTATCTGCTCCTGCATAATACCCCGCGGCTTCTTTACTAACTACAAATCCGAGTATTATAGTTGTAGAGGATGTGTATATAGCCATGCTGACCGACGATATAAAAACATACCAGCCTTCCACTATCTGGGTCTTTATATTTTGTAAATCAGGTTTCCTAAACCTGACCTTGAATTTTAAAAAAACAAATCCAAGGCTAATTAATCCAATGACAATCGATGATAAACTGTTAAGTCCTGCATATATAACCGCATCATCTCTATTTTTCACAAGGATAAATATTAATATTGTTATTATACCCCTGCAAATAATATTGATAGGTGTAACATACTTCATTTTCTCAATTCCCTGGAAATACCATATGGGAAACAATACATTCCCAAATACAATTCCATAAGTTATGAGATATACCTGATAATCAACCCTTAACGCTTCAATGCGAAACACCATGGCTGTAAGAACTATGAAGCCTATCAAAGACAATACGGTTTTAATTACCATAACCGAACTAAAAATGGCAGACACTTTCTCTTTGTCATCTCTGTTGATGGAAATATCCCTTGTGGCTGACAAATTGAATCCATAATCGGTAAATATACTAAAATAGGTCATAATTGCTACAGCAATGTTGACAGTTGCAAAATTGGTAACACCCAATACCCTTGTTATGTAAGGTACAGTTATAAGGGGCAAAATATAATTTAGCCCCTGAACAACAGTAAGTGATATGAAGTTGCTTGCCAGCCCTGCCGCATCGTCGGACTTCATGATCTTTTTAAGATAAGGCAGGGGTAATTTACTTAATCTCATAAAGTCCCAAGCTTTTTGTCCTTCTCAGAAAGGACAATTTCTCCAATACCATCTAAAGGCCATTCTATTCCAATAGAAGGATCATTCCATATAACCCCGCTCTCATCTTCAGGATGATAAAACTCGGTACACTTGTATGCAAACTCGGCCTCATCGGATAAAACCAAAAAACCGTGGGCAAACCCAGGGGGCACATAGAACTGCTTTTTATTCTCTGCAGAGAGGACAACTCCAAACCACTTTTTATATGTAGGAGAATCCTTCCTCAAATCTACACCTACATCAAAAACCTCACCGGACAACACCCTCACAAGCTTTCCCTGTGGGTAATTAACTTGAAAATGGAGTCCTCTTAAGACTCCTTTGAAGGATTTTGACTGGTTATCCTGAACAAAAACCATGTCCAGTCCGGCTTCCTTAAAATCATTATAATTATATGTTTCCATGAAATACCCTCTGTTATCTCCAAATACCGCTGGCTCTATAACATAGAGATCTTTAATTCCCGTATCAATAAATTTGAACTTTCCCAAAAACTACACATCCTTTTCATACATACTCTTGTAATAATTCTGGTATTCCCCTGAGGTTATGTTATCCATCCACTCCTTGTTGTCAAGATACCATTTGATTGTCTTTTCTATTCCAACTTCAAATGTTGTGCCCGGATACCATCCAAGCTCCCTCTTTATCTTTTCGGGATCAATACCGTACCTTCTATCATGGCCTTTCCTGTCTTCTACATATTTAATAAGACTTTCATCTATTGTGCTGTCCACATGCTCCCTCAGATAGCCTATAATAGTCTTAACTATCTGGATGTTCTCCCTTTCATTATGCCCTCCCACATTATATACCTCTCCAGGTCTTCCTTTATGGAGCACCATATCAATAGCACTGCAGTGGTCTTCAACATAAAGCCAGTCACGAATGTTCTTTCCGTCACCGTATACTGGAAGTGGCTTTTTTGTAAGTGCATTGTTTATCATAAGCGGTATAAGCTTTTCAGGGAACTGGTAAGGCCCATAATTGTTGCTGCATCTTGTAATATTTACCGGCATACCGTAAGTATCTGCATAGGCCTTGACAATAAGGTCACCTCCAGCCTTGCTAGCAGAGTAGGGGCTATGAGGGTCCAATGGAGTCGTCTCCATAAAAAAGCCAGTTTCACCAAGTGATCCATACACTTCATCAGTGGAAACCTGCAAATACTTAACCCCTTCCTTATATTTCCCGTCTACTTCCCAGTATTTTCTGGCAATATTTAGAAGATTAGCAGTACCTCCCACATTTGTTTTTATAAATATATCAGGGTCGGTAATGCTCCTGTCAACATGACTTTCCGCCGCAAAATTAATTACCTGGGTTATATTGTACTCCTTAAATAAGCTATCAATAAGCTCACTGTCACAAATATCTCCCTGAACAAATACATAGTTCTTATTATCTTGGACGGATTTCAAGTTTTCCAGGTTCCCTGCATATGTTAATTTGTCTAAATTTATGATTTTTATATCATTATATTTTTGAAGCATATAAATTACAAAATTACTTCCGATAAACCCGGCTCCACCGGTAACTATAATGGTCTTCATAGTATCCTCCATATTTCGTATATAATTACTTTAATAGACAGAATTCAAAATTCAGAGTTCAGAAAAGTTTAGAGACATATTTCCACATTTTCCACGAGCTTATTGGCATAAGCCAGACTATCAAAGGTTCCGGCATCAGTCCACCAACCCTTTAATACATCACTGGTCATTGTTCCTCTCCTGATATACTCGTTATTTACATCGGTAATTTCCAATTCTCCCCTACCCGAAGGCTTAAGAGTCTTTATTATCTCAAAAACACTGCTGTCATACATATATATTCCCGTTACACTGTAGTTTGATTTTGGGTTTTTGGGCTTTTCTTCAATTGAAATAACCTTATCGCCAGAAAGCTCAGCAACTCCATACCTTTGTGGGTCTTCAACCTCTTTAATGAGAATCTTTGCCCCCTCAGACTGATCATCGAACTTTTCAACACAATCTTTAATATCATCTTCAAATATGTTATCCCCTAAAATTACTACACATTTGTCATTTCCGACAAACTCCTCTGCAAGGCCTAAAGCCTGTGCAATCCCACCTGCCTGGTCCTGGATTCGGTACGTAAACTTCAATCCCATCTCATATCCGCTGCCCAAAAGATTTACTATTGAGCCGGCATGATCCTTTCCCGTTACTACAAAAATGTCCTTAAGTCCTGCTGATTTAAGCTTTGATATGGGATGATATATCATTGGACACCTGCCAACCGGCAGAAGATGCTTGTTTGTTACCTTAGTAAGCGGGCTCAGCCTTGAGCCTGTTCCTCCAGCTAAAATAATGCCTTTCATAATTAAACCTCTCCTTTCAAATAATCTATTAATGCCTCTTCCCAACTTCTGAATTCATTTATTCCTACAAGTCTCAGCATAAAATTATCAAGAACTGAATATTTAGGTCTTTCTGCGGGTCGGTTCAATTCCTCTGTTGTCATCTCACTTACTTTTATATTAATACCTTTAATTTCAAAAATCTTTTTTGCAAACTGGTTCCAACTGCAGCTTCCTTCGCATGTGCCATGATAGGTTCCATAGCTTTCTGTGTTTATGAGCTTAATAATGCACCTGACCAAATCTTTAGTACTGGTAGGAGACCCAAACTGGTCATTAACTACCTTTAACTCGTCTCTCTCCTTTGACAGCTTAAGCATTGTCCTCACAAAATTGTTGCCTTCTCCGTAAAGCCATGCTGTTCTAACTATAAAATGCCTTGGGTTTATATCCTTAACAAATTTTTCACCCAATGCCTTGCTTTTTCCGTATATACTCCTGGGATTTATAGGATCAGTCTCAACTTTGGGGGAACTGCCTGTCCCATCAAAGACATAGTCTGTGGATACCTGTACTATCTTTGCACCTACTGAGAATGCAGCTGCTGAAAGGTTTTGAGGGCCTATTGCATTAACCCTGTAGGCATTTATTTCATCGCTCTCACATCCATCAACATTTGTATATGCAGCACAATTTATTATTACATCAGGCTTTTGGGATTTAACCAAGTCAAAAACCATTGCCTGATTTGTTATATCAAGGTTATGGACATCCGTCTCAATCAAACTGTATAATCCATCAAATTCATTAAACTGCCTTGTCAATTCCAATCCAAGTTGGCCTCTACAGCCTGTTATAAGAACTTTCATAGTCATTCCCTCCATTAGGTATTATTCATGGCATTATCATGCACGACATTATCGTATATAGTCTTATCATATATGGCATTATCAAATGATTAACCGGTTAGGACTGCTTTTTTTGCCAAAATTCAAAAACTATGAGAAAAAATAATATAAACATAAACCCAGCTGCAATAGCCAGTATTATATTCACCTCTGTTTTAGGAGAAATTTTAACAGGTGCACCATCTTCATATACCACCTGAAGATTCAACATACTTTCTATAGAACCCGTTTTAATAAGAGACATTTCCTTTTCTACAACCTTATATGAGTCATATGCCTGTGCAGCAAGCACATAATTGTTTTCAATTTCCCTGTACCTTGCTGCATCTTCACTTGAAAGGCTTTCAACTTTCACGCCTTCCTTAGCTAAGAATTCATCCATCTCTTTTTTATACTTTTTAATGTTTTCACTCTCTTTTTGAAGTCCGTCATTTATTAAACCCGCTAACTTTTCAACTGATTTTACTGCTTCACCTGATATATAACCGGGAAGATAATCTTTAACAGCCTTTCCAACCTTCATAAGCTCATCGGGTAATTGGGAATGTGACACTATTGTAATCTGATTTAAGTCCCTATTTCCTGACACCTGAGTTGACACTCTACCGTCCGACTTTCCACCATACATCCTGTTTTTAAACTCTGTACTGCCAATCATGACTGCAATGGAATCCGCATCATATCTTGGGTATGACATTTTATTCAATATAACTCCAAGCATTCTATTTGCATGCTTGTTGTATGTCTCGTTATTACCCGATGGTATTCCACCTGCAATAATCGCTTCCTGCGACTCCAATCCTGACTTCAGATCAACAGGACTTATGCTGAATATCGTCCTGTGGCTGTACGAAGGTGTAACGAAATACATGCTGACCACTGCACTAATTATTGCACAGCATACTGTAAAGCCTAAAATAGTCCACTTTCTTTTTATTATAAGTTTAACTATATCTCTTAAGTTAATTTGATCCATAAAATCCCCCAACTACATTTCTACAACCTTTATGCTCTTTATTTCCAACTTTTCAGGTACACTGATTCTTAATATATTGTCCGAAGGCTTGAAATCCTTTGGAATAGAAACCTGGGTTGAATAAATTTTTCCTGCGGCTATCAGACTTTCCTTCCCGGTGCTTAAGCCCGTAATACCGTATGGCAGAGCTTTTAGTGAACTTTCATTAGCAAGCTCAACTTCAATCTTATAATTCTTTTCTGCTGCAAAATTCAGCTTTCTTGTCTCAATATAGCCATTCTTTGCTCCATTATTACTTTGCACCACTAAAATACCGTCATCCTTCTCACTAATAACAGCATTATCTCCACTGGACACAAGCTGATCAGGCTTACCGTTCATATCGCAATCTAAACCGGCAACGTAGTTAAACACCAGCTTATCAGCGTTTATACTTTCCAGCTTGTCCTGATTTTCCTTCAAATATATTACCTTCTCATACAACTCCAATGTTGCAGAGTTAAAAGCAAAGGGATTCATATTGTTTTTATTGGCCTCAACAACTTCATCTTTAATCTCTAGTGCTTTATCTATATATGTCAAAGCCTTGTTTTTGTCCTTGCTCTGTATATAGTAACCAATAACGCTGTAATATGCACCAAGTTTTTGCTGCCATTCCTCGGGCCTTAATGGACGAAGCTCTGCCGACCTGTCAAATAAGCTCAAGCCTTTATCTATTTCTCCCATATTCAAATAAAGGGAACCAACCTTAGGCAGGTTTTCCACGCTGTACCATGCCAGCTTTTCGGCTGCCTTAAGAGCATCCTTCGCACTGTCAATATCCTCTTGAGTCTTTTTCTCTTTTGAAAGAATAAGCTTTGTATAGTCAAGCTTATACTCCACCATCCATGGATCAAAACCTGATGCACTCTTCATCAAGGATATTGCCTTTTCAACATCGGTTGAACTAATACTCACTGCTTCCCTGCCCTTTGCATTAGCCGACTTGATAAATACCGGAACAAACAATATAATCACCGAAAGTGTCAGCATAACAAAAGCATGAAGATTAACAGTTTTTATCTTTGCTAATTTATTTAAATATCTTACAAGTACATTTTTAGTTTCAATCTCTTCATCTATAGATGTATTTCTATATCTTGAATTAAATATACCTAACAACTGCCAGAAAAGCAAGAACACTGCCGATAGTGAAAAGTCAAAGTCCACAACCGAGTGCATAAGCATCCCCAAAATGGCTGCAAACAAAGCTCCTTGCAGGATTCGCTCTTCTATTTCGGATTTTCTTTTATATTTCAACTCCGATACAAACATAGCTATTATGGATAGTATAAGGAATATCAGCACAATTATACCAACAATACCGCATTCCACCGCTATCTGGGCAAAATAATTATGAGCCTGAGTACTCCAATAAAGAAATGACTGATATGAAAAATTCAATGCTGCCCAGGTTCCTCCGCCTCCGCCCAATAGCCAGCGGTCTTTAAACATATTTACAGCATCTCTGTTAAATATGGAACGCTCCACCAGACTTCTTGAAACCAAATTTATCTGCACAAGCTCAGGTAAATTACCCAGCGAATATTTATATTTCATTGCAATGTTTTTCGAAACCTTACCCGAAGCTGCATCAATAACTTTAACATTATCGAATACTGAGCTTGTACCACTATAATCATTTCTGAAAGTAATATTTACAACTTTACTATCAGATGGAAGCTTAAAGGGAAGCTCTCTCTTTTCAATCCCATTTGTTGCTTGACCGCTATACTGTGTTATATGAACTTCTCTTTCATTTACAACAAGGTCCCGTTCCCTTTTATAGTTTATTATAATGGTATAGGCACTCGGCTTGTCACCATTTATCTTTGCATCAACATCATAAACCAGCTTATAATCCTTGCCCGGCTCCAATATTACACTCTTTAAAGTGCTGACAACTCTGTGCTCAGAGCCTTCAGGATAAACCAACTCAAGCTTTTCCGTTGAATTCATGGATACAACAACTATAGCAATGCCTATAACTACAAATAATACACCTGCTAAAACATAGAACTTCCAGTTTATCTTTTCCAAAACTGGAGATATTATTGAAGTAATAATGTTTATTATAGCAGAAATTACAATTCCTGCAAAGAATAAAATCCATATTTTAGATTCATTTCCTGCGGTATTCATTATATACTTATACATCAGAACAGAAATGATTGCTGAAGGTATGATAGAGGATACCCCGTAAATAACACCCTTAATCCTGCTTCCTTTCGGAAGGGCAATAAGATAAATAACAGCTATTACAGGTACAACTGCAATCATACCGCGGCTTTGAGTAAATACAAATGTTGTTAAAAATATATATGAACAAACAGATGGAATTATTTTAATCCACCTGTTTGTTGTGATCATTGTTATGGTAAGAGAAACCAAAAATACTGCTATCAAGTAGGATGCAAGGGCATTGGGATATTGTAATGTAGAATAAATTCTATTTGTAACAAATGTACCGAATATTGTTTCACTTCCGGTAAAAGAGTTTATAAGCTTAGCTATATTTTGGCCTGTTGCCCCATCAAAACCAATAATACAAATGCACACGGTCGTACCTATTATGACCCATAATACAGCCATCTTTAATTTCATTGTGTTTATAAGATCGGAAATCATTATAAATACTGCAATATACATGCAATATTTGAGCCACTCAATAACAGCAAGCCTTGGCACTACTGCCAGACGTATACCTACTATATATAAAAGAACCGATATGAAGTAGACGACAATAAATGCTAAAGCAGCATAATCTATTGGAGTGACGAGCATTCGTTTGTCACGAATGAGATACTTGTAAGCCCAGAAGGCGGCAAATATGATAAAGACACATATCTCTGCCGGAATCTGCTCCGCTTCAAAGTACAACCCCCGCAAGAATGGCGGTATAAATATGAAGATGCAGAGGACAACGGTTAGAACAATCTGGAAAGGTTTGTATTTTTCTATATTCAAAGGTAATTTCTTTTGTTTCAATGTGTACAACCTGCCTTTCTGTAGATGTTACAATAAACAAAAGTATTTTACCCCATATTTTGTTTCATGTCAAATTTGTTTTAAATAAAAATATCTATTGAATTAAAAAAGAGAATGGCTTATGCCATTCTCTTTTTATTAAATCAATTAAACTATTTTAATTTTGAACCTGTAATGATAGTATCTCCATTATTGAAGTATGCTCCGTCGGAATTCTTAAGAGTACCAGCAACTGCAAATAATGCTTGTGAACTTGTACCTATTTGAGAATCAGTAGCATCTTTAAGTGTTACAGTTAATGTCTTCTTATCTGCACTAAGTTCAAATTTTGCTTCTTGATCAGAGAAATCATCTTTAATAGCATCACCTGTAAATGTTATTATACCAACACCAACTATTTCTAGTGTTTCGTTATCTTTTTCACCATTTACTTTACCAGTTTTTGGTGATGATCCGTTCCATCCAGCTATGATGCTTGCAGGATCTATAGCACTATCGAATGTTATTTTGATTGTTTCATCGCCTTCAATTGCCTCTGGATCAGCACCTTTTGCCAACTCGATCTTCTGTACTCTTGCATTCTTAGCAGTTATGCCAGTTGTGTTAGCAACAAGTTTGTTACCGAATTCATCTTCTGACTGAGGAGCTGCAATAGTTCTAACAACCGGAGTAGCATTGATATCAAACGCACTACTTACTTCCAAATCGTATACTGGATCGGATCCTTGCTGAGTTAATGTTGAAGTTGAATATGCAGTATCTCCAACCTTAACTGTAAAGTCACCAGGTGTTCTTATTGTGAGACCCTTATCAAATACCAATCTTAAAATATCAGCATCAATTACACTTACTGATTTTAAGCTTGGTGCAATATGATTTTCTGCTACTGGAGTTTCTTTAGCGTCAGCAAAGAGCAAGTCGCTAGCATCTTTAGTTCCCCCAACAGGGTTTGCTGTCTTAACTGTATATGATTTTGAAGTATCCAAATCATTGCTTACAGTAATTGTAATTGTAGCTTTTCCGTCATCTCCATTTGAGAATGTTACCTGTGCAGGGTATATTTCAGTAGTACCTTCAGTAGTACCTTGCATTACTCTGAAGTCAGCTGCACTAACAGCATTCATAAGTCTGTTAACTACAACCTTAATTGTTCTAAGGTCAGTTATTTTAACTGCACTAACATCAGATGATAATGATAAATCTAACTTAGCAGTATTCGCCAAAACAGTTCCGTTTCCAACAACAGGAGTTCCATTAATATTGCCCGCTTTATCAGCTACAAGACTAACTTTAACATGAAGTGTATTACCATCATCAAATTTGTCGCTGTTGAATACAATTTTTACTGTCTTATCATCAACAACTGTTAATGTATCAGCTGATGCAAGTGAAGCATAAGCTCCTGAGTTTACAGCTACTGAATATTTGCTCTTGTCTCCTATTGAGAAGCTTCCAGTAGTAGCCATTGCTTCAGGGAACTTAATTATTACATAGTCTTTATCTGCATCTACAGCATTTACTGATATTGAAGAAATTGCAGTCTTATCAGTAATTGTAACTTTTACACTCTGGGTTGGAAGAACATTACCTGTAGTAGTCTTAAGGTTAGTGATTGTTACTGTATAATCTCCACCAGCTTGAGTATCAAATCCGAGCACAATCTTCTTATCAGCTGCAACGTAATTGATTGAGTTAATCGTTACTGCTGAACCGCTTGGATTTTTCAAAGTAACATTTGAAGTAGAAACTGTATCAGTATTTAAAGCTCTATCAAATGTTAATTCTATCTGTGATTCTGAAGTAGCTTCTGCCTTAGTCAATGTAGCAACAGCATCAGCTACAGCTGTCAATTCAAATTTCTTTGTAGGAACTGTGTTATTGTAGTAGTCAGTCAATCCTTCTACAAAGAAGTAAATTTTTCCTGGCTGTATGAAGTTGCTAGTACCTGTAAAGTTTACTTTGAAAGTCTTATCATCTACTTTTGTAACTGTGTTTGATGAGTCAGCAGAATACTGCTTGTATCCATCAGCACCGTTTGTATTCCAGTAGAATTTTGTGCTGTAGTCTTCTCCTTCAAAAAGTACTACGAGGTTATCAAATTCAACCTGGATAGTATTCTGGTTAATAAATTTTGCACTTACTGCCTGCGTTACTGCAGTAGGAGCAACTACATTGAATTTGAATGTACCGCCCAATACTTTGTTTCCTGCATAGTCAGTTAAATTGTTATCAGCTTTTAATACAACTGAGTTTTCACCTAATGGAAGAACTGCAGCAAATTCAACTGAAGTATTGTCTGCGGAAACAATACCATCTGCATTAAGTTCATTTCCATTAATTGTGTAATTACCTTTTAATCCAATATTAGCCTTTATTGGTTCTGTGAAAACAACTTTGAAAGCTCTGTTACCTTTTGCTTCTACTGACTTGACTGCCGGAATAGAGGCATCTGAACCCGAGAATGATTTAGTAACACTTTCTTTCAATGCAACTCCAGCTTCACTCTTAACATTAGTTGAAACAGTCACAGTGTAAGTTGTTCCATTTGCTAAAGGAGTCGTACTGCTGGTTGTTATAGTAACAGTTTTCTTATCATCAGCCAATGATGCAGCAGCAATTGTTATACCATTATCCAATGAGTAGTTGTCTTTGTTTGTAGCTGTATCTTTATCTACAGGAGCAGTATATTTAACTGTGAACTGACCTGCATTTAAATAAGCTGCTGAATCAACTTTTAAAGTTCCAGGAACTATAACAGGAGCAGCATTTACTATAGTTCCGCCTTTATATGATACACCGTAAACTATGCTCTGTTCTGCATCAGCAGCAGCGACAACAGGAACGTTGATTACAACGGTCTTTGTAGCATAAGTGTATTCATATACAGTACCTGTTACTGTTGTAGCAGCACCGCCATTTATAGCCTGAGTTACTGTGAAATCAGAAGCAGCCGGAGTAGCCCCAACATCTTCAGTCAAAACAACTGTCAACTGTCCATTAGTAGCAGCTACGCTATAAACTTCAGTTGTAACAGTCTTTGGCAATTCCAATGCATCAGGTAAATATTCCTTAGCTATTTCTTCATTAATAACACCAGCTTCAACCAATGTCTTAAGAAGAGTTTTTCCAGTACCCTTCTTTTCGAGCGGCAATACTTCCAAAACAGCTGTTATTAAATCAGCATTTGTGAACTTGTCAACATTAGCAACTTTTGCCAATCCCTTTTCGGCTGCAAAAGCTATAGTGTTAGCATAGTCAAAATCTCCCTGTACATCGCCTACTGTACATTTATATCCTAATGTTTCAAGCAATACTTTGTAGAATGCTTGAGCTGAAGTAGCTGAATTAGGATCGAACATGTTGTTACCTATTCCAATCCATCCATACTCCGGATGAGTTTTGAGGTAACCAAGGTATTTCTTAGTGTCTGCAGATACAGTGTTTGCATCAGCAAAGTTATCTTCGCCTGCATACTCTCTTGCATCAGCTTCAAGACCTATCAATCTGAGGAAAATAATTGCTGATTGGTACCTTAGTGTTGTTGCCTGTAAATATTCGTCTGTAATTCCATCTTCTCCACCGATTACAACTCCCAAAGCTTTAACTATTTCAGCCTCAGTCTTTGGAGTAGCAGCTGTATCAGCAGCAAATGCTGGTAACATAGTTGTTGCGAGCATTGCAATAACTACGATTACCGATAACATCTTCTTGAGATTCTTCATACTCTCAATTCCTCCTTGTGATTTTTGTAATTTGGAATAAGGCTTTATAAAATACGGTCGAGATACGCCTTTTCCGTCTATTTTATAGCCCGACCTAAAATTATTTTCTCAAGATATCCGGCATGTATCACCTATCTTGATTCAAGACAAATTATATCAGAGCAATATTTTTGAGTCAACAGATTGAATTTAAGTGTAAAGAAAATGTAACAGAACTGAAATAATTGATCATATATCGTGTAATATTTCAGCAATAGGGGGATTATGCACCCTACTGCTAACCAATATTAATAACTCGACATGTCAATAGATGCACTTACCGGAGCAGCATCATATATCGGCGGGCTTATATTTCCCGCTTTATCTGAAACGATATCTACTTTCAAATATAATGTACCGGTATTAAAATCCCCATCTAAAAACTTATCTTCCGCAAATGTTATTTTCACAGTTCTGTCATCTATAACAGTCAATGTATCTTTCTCATTAAGTGCTGAATATGTAACTGCTGCATTCCTCCCCGATACTGCAATAGAATATCTGCTTTTATTCGCAATAGATAATACTCCTGTTGTTGACATAGCTTCAGGAAACTTGATTATTGCATAGTCGGGTAGAAATTTATTATTTTCGTCTTTACCTGAGTCTACCGGAAATACACTAACACTATTTATGGAAGTCGTATCTATTATAGGTACTATGACATTTTGGTCCGGAATCTTTATACCTGTATCCGCATAAAGATTACTTAAGTATATTGTATAATTACCTCCAGGCTGGGTTTCAAAATATAGAGTCACTATCTTATTTGTATCATCAAGAACCGCACTACGAATGGCAACATCTTCACCATCCGGGCCCTTCATTTTAATATTGGCAGTGTCGACCGAATCAAGTTTCAAAGGCTCGGTAAAGAACAATTTAATTTCCCTATCGCTATCCGATTGTGCATCAATAAGCTTTGATGGAGCATCGGGAATATTACTTATCAAAAACCTCTTTGTCGGAATTAAATTTCCATAATAATCTTTCATTCCTGATACATAAAAGTAAGATATACCTGTCCCAATACTATTTTCACTAAAATTAACTGCCAATGTCTTTTCATCGATCACTGTTACAGGGTTAATCGAATCGGCACAGTATTTGTTATTTTCTACAACACTATCCGTATTCCAATAAAAGTTAATGTTTTTTACGTTTTCTGCAGTGACAGCATTACTAAAACTTACTATAACCGAACTCTGGTTAACAAAGACTGCTGACACTGCATTTGTAAAAGGCGAAAAAGAAACAGGTGGATATTCCATGTTAAAATGCTTGGCAACAACCATAACATCGAGTATATTTATCACATTATCTTTATTGAGATCACAATTTTCCTTGTAGTAATTATCGCCTTTTGAAGAATTAAAGCACTTTGCCAATTCAAGAATATCCGACATGTTAATATTGTTATCCTGCACTATATCTCCAGGCCACATATATACCATAACATATATTGAAACAGTTTGAGAATTTAGTCCGATAATTTGTACTGTCCTTTGAAGATAACCTTCTTTAGATATTTTCATATTGTACGGATTATTACTTACAGGAATATCTTTCAATACAAAATCGCCTATAGAGTTTGTGTAAGCTGTTACAGACAGTCCCTCAATTTCAACCTTAAAATCTGCATTCAGCTCACTTTTTTCTCCTATCTTAAGATTTGTATCGATTATTGTACCGGAAATTATCACAGCATTTTGATCTGCCTTTGCAGTTAATGATAATGCCGTACTAATTAATAGTGTAATGATGCAAAATAAAGCTAAGTGCATTTTGTGTTTGAGAACCATTTTAAACCTCCATTTGTATACATTTTTTCTTTTACTAAATATAACATATTTTATACCCTAAAACAAACTGTTTTTTCTCATTAAATTATATTGAGGATTGTTGTAAAATTAAAGTGATAAAGTTCATAAATTTGCATACCTTAATAAACTTGGATCTGGAATTTTGATCCACATATGGAATTTCAAAATTAAAAAAGGGCTACCGTAAAGTAAGCCCTAAATAAGCCGACTCCTGATATTAACTGCTGGTTTCCAGAAATAAAAGAAAGGCTGGAAAAAATCCAGCCCTATATTATAATACCATTTGTGTTGCAGAATTAGCACAATTACATTTTATTCTTCTAGGCTTAGTAATTCGTATACTTCTTTTCTACTAAAATCTGATTCACTAAGCATCATTTTATTGATAACAAGTTCTTTAATATTAGTTATCCATATATAATCTTCTTCTTTAGATGCTTTCAATAATGCTTCTTCAATATAAGGTACTATTATTTTTATATCAATTTTTCTAAGGGTATCCGCAGCAGTAGTTGCACCTGGCCAATTCATATCTTGCAACCACTCAATTAATCCTGGTAAAGCTAATTTATTTCGTGGATATCCTATTTCTTTTAACACAATAGCTGCATTTTCCCAACACTTCTTTTCACTAATTCGTGTTAAAATCGGCACCTCTTCTTCTGGTATTTGTAATAATCTCTTAATAGCATCTTTTTGAATAAATTCAGGCATATCCCAACTTAAGTTGTTAATCAAATTTTTATAATCATTGTCCATTTAACACCTCTAAAATCATATATTTATTTACCTGGTGTAACTACTGACTTCAATACTAAAGTAAAAGCATGAGGATTATCTTGTGCCTTTGGTCTAGAAGCAATCCATTCAGGCATTTGAAAAATATTTACAGGCATAACTGATACATGAGTTGCACCATCCTTAATAGCTACAAGAACGCCTGTTCCACACACTTGTTCAATCGTAGTTACTAAATATTTACCCTCTGTCGGTTTTACTGTAGTAAAAGATAGGCCTGATACATCCTTTTCTCTTGGTGTTAGGTTTGTGTTTGTATAGTTTCCAAGCCTGTAAATAAATGCAGGTCCATCATCCTTTTTTTGGGTATTAACTACAACTTTAGGAGTGGAATTATTCTTAGGCTGTGGTTTAGGTGTAGGTTTGGGTGCATCATTTGGTTTAGATGCTGCAATAGGCTTATTCGTAGTGTATGCTCCATTTGAATCTCTAAATTCATTTATAATTGGTTTTACAACAGTTTCATTAACAGTCACCGCTGTAATCCCTGTTGTGATAACCCCAGCAACAACAGGAACCCATTCAGGAGCTGTACCAACAATTATTGGAATAATACCAATTACAAAATGACCAGTTGGATCAATGTTATTTATTGGATCATTGTAGCAATACGTATAAAGGTTCAAACTCAGTGGGTCACTATCCTTACCTCTGTAGCTATCCTCAGTGATAAACCTACCTACTGATGGGTTATAGTATCTAGCTCGTAAATATATACTCCCAGTCTTCTTATCAAAGTCCCCTAATAGAATAACTAAATCTATTATTTTTAAAGGCGGTTTATTTACCGCCCTTTATCACCCTTATTTCTACATCCTGTTTTTCAACTGTACTTTTTAATTCTGTTATATTTTCCATTGTAGTAGCTACTGCATCCGTTATGCTATCAAGCTTTTTGGATATCAGTTTAAATTCCTGTTTGTTGCTCTTATCATGCATGTCTAATCTATCGTTAAGGCTATTAAAATTGTCATTCATCGTTGTTTCCATGTTGTTAAGCTTTTCTAAAATCTGTTTCAATATTTCTTCCATTTGTGAACCCTCTTTCAAAATTGGTAATCTAATTATATCATTCTTCCATTTCAATAGAAATATTATCCTATGACATTTTTGGTTCTGGTTCCCTGTATTCTGTCTTATCCTTCATCATTCGATATATTATGTTTACAAGCCTACGCATGACACATTTCAACCCCTGCTTTTTTGTCTTGCCTTCTGATATTTTCCTTTTGTAATACTCTGCAAGAATTGGGTTATAAGGTTTTCCTTTTGTTCCATGTTCGGTACAAAGTGATACTGCTAGGAAGAAGAATATTTGATGGAGGTTTCTGTTTCCTCTCTTGTTGCTGAAATTCTTTTCAGTCTGCCCTGATGAGTATTGGACTGGCGATATTCCAGCATATTTTGCGAGTTTTCCAGCATTGGCAAACCTGTTGATATCGCCCACTTCACCTATTATTGCAGCAGCTGTCACATAGTTTATTCCTTTCATCGTCTCAAGCTTGTAGTCAAACTTTG
>Ga0255341_1000795_pt1 | contig 49376 bp, 41 predicted proteins | sample wastewater_treat_8_FD_192418 | JGI IMG/M metagenome (GOLD analysis project Ga0255341, IMG submission 192418) | Wastewater microbial communities from Lulu Island WWTP, Vancouver, Canada - plant12 | ecosystem: Engineered > WWTP > Wastewater > Unclassified | place: Canada: Vancouver, British... | reverse complement strand
TATGGAGATGCTCTTGCTGAAATTAGAAGTTTAGCTTATAAAAAACACCCTTATCAATGGCAAACTATTGGAAAAGAATTAAGCCATATAACAAATGCAAGTTTAGACGATGTGAAAAGTTTTTTCTATAAATTTTATGCACCTAACAATGCGATATTATCAATTGCTGGAGATGTAAATTTAATAGAAATTCAAAAGCTTTGCGAAAAATGGTTTGGCGATATTCCAAAAAGAAATGTACCAAAACGAAACTTGCCAAAAGAGCCTGAGCAAAAAGAAAAAAGAAGTAAAGAAATAATTAAAGATGTTCCTTCAAATGCTTTATATATGGCGTATCACACTGGCGGAAGAAGAGATGACGATTATCATGCAACAGATTTAATTTCAGATTTATTAGCAAATGGACCTTCGTCGCTTTTTAACAAAATTCTTATTAAAGAAAAAAAACTTTTCCCACAAATTGACGCATATATTCAAGGGAGCATAGATCCAGGATTGCTAAATATAAATGCCAGACTTTTTGACACTACAAGTTATGAAATTGCAGAAAATACTATTAAAACAGAAATTAATAAAATTACTAATGGCGATTTTAGCGAAAAAGAACTTACAAAAGTAAAAAACAAATCTATTTCAAACATGCTTTTTTCTAATATAGGAATTTTAGACATTGCTATGGAATTAGCATATTTCGAGCTTCTTGGAAATGCTGAATTAATCAATTCTGTTGAAGACAATATTTTGGAAGTTTCAAAATCTGATATTATAAAAACCGCTCAAAAAATTTTTAAAGAAGAAAATTTATCTTGTTTGTATTACAAATCTAAAAACTTAATTTAATGCTAAATAGAAATATTCCACCACGCACAAAAAAAATAAAATCAATAAACTTTTGTTTCCCTGAAAAGCACAGCTTCCAAAATGGAATTAACACTTATGTTTTGGGTTCGGAAACAGCTCCAGTAATAAAGTTAGATATTATTTTTAAATCTGGAATTGAAAATGCTGAAAAAAAACTTGAACCAACTTTTGCTAACTCAATGCTAAAAGAAGCTCCACAAGGAATGACTAGCAACGAAACAGCCGATTTTTTTGATTATTACGGTGCTTACATTCAAAATTTTATTTCTAACAATACTTCTGGCTTACGACTATTTGTTCCTCAAAGATTTTTTGTAAAAGTTTTACCTGTTTTTGCTGACTTAATACAAAATCCTGCTTTTATTGAAGAAGATTTTTCAATCTTAAAAGAAAAAAGTAAAGAATCAATAAAAGTCAATTTAACAAAAACAAAATATATAGCTGCTAAAGGAATAAATAATCAACTTTTTGGAGATTTTCACCCCAGAGGCTGGCTGGTTAAGCCAGAAGATGTTGATACCATAAATTTAAAAGATGTGAAAAAATTTTCCAACACATATTTCTCATCTAAAAATTGCTTTATTATTGCTTCTGGAAGTGTGAATACAGAAACAATTAAACTAATTGAAAAACATTTCTCAAAAGAATTTGGCAATAATAAATTTGTTAAAAAACCAACAAACAAGAGGATTTTTTCAGAAAAAGAAATTTTCAAACATTACGAAATGCCAAATGCTGTTCAATCAAGTATTTATTTAGCAAAAAACCTTGGCAAACTAAGAGATGAAGAAATTGTTGATATTGGAATTTTAAACACAGTACTAGGTGGGTATTTTGGTTCAAGATTGATGAAAAACATAAGAGAGAACAAAGGCTACACTTATGGAATTGGCTCATTTTTAACAGATTATGACGATTGTACTGTTTTAAAAATAAGTAGCGAACTTGCAACAAAATATGTTAAAAAAACAATAAAAGAAATTTTTAAAGAAATTGAAAAACTAACAACCACGCCAATTTCTAATTCAGAATTAAATTTAGTTAAAAATTATAGCAGTGGTGAAATTCTATCATCTATAGATGGAGTTTTTCAAAATTCAATAATTTGGGAAAAAATTATTAGCTCACAACGCCAAGAAAATTTAATTAATTTACAGTTCGAAAGATTACAAAATATCACTAGCGATGAACTAATGCAAATTGCTCAAAAACACCTTAACAAAGAAGAATTTTTTACTGCCATTGCAGGCAGTTGAACACTTTTAACACTTCAACTACGTTCAGTGCATCGCTTTTAGCTGATTTATGGTGGTACAATAAATTATAATTTGTATAGATAAGAGACGGCGCATACACCGTCTCTACACTATCCTATATAATTAATCGAACTTCAGACTTTTAACCTTCGACTTTTAACACTTCAACTACGTTCAGTGCATCGCTTTTAACTGACTACGTATTTATACTAAGTTTTAAGGGTATTTTTACCAACAAAAACAAGTATTTTTAGTCTATTTATTGTTTTTTGCACTTATTTATTTTGCAAAAAATATTAAAATGACAGATTACTACAAGTTACTTTTGCAAGATGTTAGGTTCAAAGAAGGTCTTACCGCCTGCATGAATTGTGGAGTTTGCACAGCTATTTGTCCAGCTGCCGAATTTTACAAATATGACCCTCGCCAACTTTGTAGCATAGTTCAAACTCGCGATAATGAAAAAATCGAAGAACTTTTAAAAAGCGAAACAATTTGGTATTGTGGTCAATGTATGTCGTGCAAAGCAAGATGTCCACGAGGAAATGCACCTGCTTTAGTAATTTCTGTACTTAGAAAACTTTCTCAAGAATTAGGTTTTTTTGTTGAAAGCGAAAAAGGACAACAACAATTTGCTTTAAAAAGGACTGTTGGAGACAATATTTTAAATATTGGCTATTGCGTTCATGTTGACACCGTGCATCCAAAACTTCACCCCGAACAAGGTCCTGTTTGGAAATGGTATTTTGAAAACGCCGAAGAACTTGCCGACAGAATGGGAGGAAATTATAATAAATATGGTCCTGGAGCATTGAGAATTATTGGCGAAAAAAATTTAGACGAAGTAAGAAAAATATTTGAAGTTACTGGAGGCAAAAAATTGAATGATCATATAGAAGAGTTCTCAAAGCAAAAAGCAAAATCAACAAACACCTCATTCGAAAACGAAGGAATAAATAATGAATACTTTTTTCAGACTTATATTAAAAATTCTGAAAATCATCAAAAATAAAGCAAATGACAAAAACCAAACATTATTGGAATAATTATCAAAAAGAAATTGCTGAAGACAATTACTTCTATGAAAGAAGTTGTATTCGTCAATCTTTTTTCCCTGGTTCTGAAACTACTTTTCTAAAAATTTTAAGAGAAGAACTTGGCAAAACAATTATTGACGACCCAAATCAACATACTTGCACTGGCATTGGCTACCATTCCGATGTTGTTCCATTTGATACAACTATGACAATTTGTGCTCGCCTTTTTTCTTTAATGAAAGATGCTGGCTTAAAAAACTATGTTCCGTCTTGTGTTACTTCATTTGGCGTTTTTACCGAAGTTATTGAAACATGGCAAAATTCACCAGAAGAACTTGAAAAAACTAGGAATTTTTTAAGACAAGCTACAGGCAGAGAGTTCGACATTCCTGAAAACATAGTCCACCCTTCTGATATTATTTACAAATACAGAAAAGAGTTAAAAAGTAAAATGAAATATCAGTTAGTTAATCACAAAACTGGCGAACCACTAAAGGCTGTCGAACATATTGGTTGTCATTATGGTAAAATTTTTAGTAAACATGCAATTGGTGGTGCTGAATTTCCTCAAGTTTTAGCAGGAATGATAGAAGAATGGGGAGGCGAAGTAATTGACTATCCCGAAAGAAGACATTGTTGCGGATTTGGATTTAGACAATACTTAGTTATGGCAAACAGAGGCTATTCAGTTGCAAATACAAAAAAGAAATTCGAGTCTATGCAAGCTTATAAACCTGATTTCATTCTAACTAATTGTCCAGGTTGCACAATGTTTATGGACCGCTGGCAATACACTATTGCCGAAATGGAAGGCATAACTTATGATGACGAACACATGGGAATTCCTGTACTAACTTATGAAGAACTTGCAGGACTTCTTTTAGGCTATAATCCTTGGGATTTAGGATTGCAATTACACCAAGTGCAAGCTGAAAGCCTTTTAAATAAAATCGGAATTGAATACGACCCTAAAGATAAATTTGTTGGTAAATCCGGCACTTTCTTAGGAGAACCAGAAAAACCTAAAAACCTTATTGTTGATTATGAAAAATAAATCTGTTATTGTAATAGGCGCAGGTGTTGCAGGAATTGAAGCAGCAAGCAATATCGCAGATCAAGGATATAGTGTAACATTAATTGAAAAAAAAGATGTTCTAGGCGGAAATTTAACTAATTATGCCAAATTATTCCCCAACTTTGCTGATGCAGATGAAGTTAAAAACAATTTAATCAATAATTTAAGCACAAAAAAAGTTGAGATTCTCAAAAATAATGACATCACAAAATTGTTTTTCGAAAATGATAAATGGCATGCAGTAAATTCACAAAATCAAACTTATTCGGCTGATGTAGCACTACTTACAACAGGCTTCACTGTTTTTGATGCAAAACGAAAAGAAGAATTAGGATATGGCATTTATGATAATGTAATAACTTCTTTAGAATTTGAAAGCATGTACAAAACTGGAAAAATTACCACTAAGCAAGGTAATATTCCTAAACGAATTGCTTTTTTAAATTGCGTTGGAAGTAGAGATGAAAAAGTTGGAAATCACTATTGTTCAAGAGTTTGCTGTATAAATGCTGTTAAGCAAGCAACAGAGTTTAAAACACTCTACCCAGAATCTGAAGCTTATTGTTTTTATATGGACATAAGAATGGCTGGACAGTTTTACGAAGAATTATATCGCAAATCTCAAGAAGAAAACAACGTGATTTACATAAGAGGAAGAATTTCTGAAGCAGCTGCAACCATTGACAATAGAATACAAATAAAAACTGAAGACACTCTAACTGGATTGCCTTTAAAAATGACTGTTGACTTACTTGTTTTAATGGTTGGAATGGAAGCCTCTGAAGCAACTAGTAATTTAAGCAAGCAAAACGAAATAAATGGCGAATATGGTTTTGCAAAAAGTTTAGGATTACATGGCAACGATAATAAAACAACAAAAAAAGGCTTATTCCTAGCTGGATCTTGCAAAAGACCTCTAAACATTCCAGAAGCCATTGCTGATGCAAGAGCTGCTGCACTTCAAATAACACAATATCTTAATAATTTACAATGAAAAACTGGGGATTTAAAATAGCAAAACCACGTATTATCGACCTTGACACGGCTAATACTAAAGCATTTGAAGAGCTTTGCGAAAAAGTCCCTTCGGCAAAAAGATGTATTATGTGTGGAGCTTGTACTGCAACTTGTTCAGCGGCTAACCACACTAGCTTTAATTTTCGTAAATGCAACATAATGTTTAGAAGAGGACAATTTGAAGGACTAGCCGAAGAATTAGACAAGTGTATGCTTTGTGGAAAATGCAAACTAGTTTGTCCAAGAGCAGTAAACACTAGAGCTTTTATTTATAATATGAGAATTTTTCTTAACGATTTGAATTATAAAAATATTAAATAATGAATTATTCCCATTTCATATTACCTTTTAGCATTGGAGCAATAATATTATTTGTAATAATAATTGTTAAATTTACAAAATGGTTTAGACTTCTTGACCGTAAACAAAAATACTTTATAAAACGAAATATTTTCACCACTAAAACAATTTCTGCAACTATTGAAGCGTTCCGCGAAGCACTAATACACAGAAATATTTATAAAAAGAACCCTCTTTTAGGATATATGCACATGAGCCTGGCTTTTGGCTGGTTTTTATTAATTGTAGTTGGTAAAATTGAAGCTTCGGTTTATTCAGGTACATTTTTTGAAGAGCCTTGGCTTGCTATTTTCTTTAAATATTTTGCACGCGAACCACATAATTTTTGGGGAGCTAAATTTTTCACATTTACAATGGACTTTCTTCTATTAATAATACTTAGCGGATTAGCCCTTGCAATAATTAAAAGATTTAGATCAAAAATATTAGGACTAAAAAAAGCAACAAAACATATAATTTACGACAAAATAGCATTAAGTGCTTTATGGTTAATTTTCCCGCTAAGATTATTAGCAGAAAGTTCAACAGCTGCACTAGTACAAAATGGAGGTTTTCTCACTGGAGGATTAGGAAGTTTATTTCCACAACAATTTGCTCAAGCAATAGAATTACCTCTATGGTGGGCATATTCAATATCATTATTTGTGTTTTTTGTGAGTTTACCATTTTCGCGATATATGCACATACCAACAGAAGTAGCTTTAATATTTTTAAGAAAATGGGGAGCAACAGAAGGAGAACAATATTCAGGATTAACAAATTTTGAAATTAATTCATGCTCAAGATGTGGAATTTGTATTGATGCCTGCCAGTTAAATTTTTCTGCCAATATAAATAATGTTCAATCTGTATATTTTATAAGAGACACTAGATACAATAAAATCAGCGACTTAGTAGCCAACAATTGTTTACTGTGTGGCAGATGTACCGAAGCTTGTCCTGTTGGACTTGAACTCACACAAATTCGTCAACAATTAAGAACAAAAACAGAAGTTCCCGGCAAACACTATTATGATTATTGTAAAGTTGAACCAACAAAAAATAAAACTGACGTAATATATTTTGCCGGTTGCATGACACACTTAACACCAAGTATTATTCTTGCTATGAAAAATATTTTTTCAGCAGCAAATGAAAAAGTGTGGTTTATGGACGAAGAAAAAGGAATATGTTGCGGTCGCCCACTGCGTCAACAAGGATTTGTACAACAATCTAAAGACTTAGTTAGCAAAAACACAAAATTAATTTCTTCGTCAGGTGCTAAATTACTTGTATCTTCTTGTCCTATTTGTTGCAAATCTTTTAAAGAAGAATATGCCTTAGATATTGAAATTATGCATCATAGCGAATACATTAAAATGCTAATTGATGAAAAGAGAATTAAACTAAACAAGTCAGAACTTAATATAGTTTTTCACGACCCTTGCGAACTAGGACGAGGCTTAAATATTTACAAACAACCTCGACAAGTTTTAAGCAAAGTTGGAAAACTTGTAAATACTGAATTTGATGAAAAAGACTCACTTTGTTGTGGAGGAAGTTTAGCAAATACTATTATTGAACTCGATTCTCAATTAAAAATTAGAGATGATGTATTACAAATATTGGCAAAAGATAATCCTGATGTTCTTGCTACTGCCTGTCCATTGTGCAAAAAGACCTTTACGCGTAATTATAAAGGAAAAGTAATGGATATTGCGGAAATTGTTTCAAATTTTTTATCTTTGCAAAATAATTCAAAAAAAGAAGGAAAAAAAGAAGAAGAAAAAATATTAATATCACAATAACACTAAAATTAAAAAAATATTATGGTTGACATTTTTGACAGATTAAAAGAAGCTAGAGGTCCACTAGGACAATACCAACAAAAAGCTGAAGGTTACTTCATGTTCCCTCAATTAGAAGGTGAAATTAAACCAAGAATGAAATTTTTAGGAAAAGAAGTTCTTACTTGGAGTTTAAACAACTATTTAGGTTTAGCAAACCACCCCGAAGTTCGCAAAGCTGACGCTGATGCTGCTAAAGAATTTGGAATGGCTTACCCAATGGGTGCTAGAATGATGTCGGGTGAAACTAAATATCACAAGGAACTTGAAAATAGACTTGCTAAATTCGTTAAACGCGAATCTGCTTATCTTTTAAATTATGGCTATCAAGGTATGGTATCTATTATTGATACTTTAGCTACTAGAAAAGATGTTATAGTTTATGATTCCGAAGCTCATGCTTGTATAATGGACGGAATATTTTTACATAAAGCTAAAGGTGGGAAATCTTATGTTTATCCTCACAACGACATTGAAAGATGCGAAAAAATGTTAAAATTTGCCACAAAAACAGCTAAAGAAAACGGTGGTGGAATTTTAGTAATTACTGAAGGTGTTTTTGGTATGGCTGGTGATTTAGGAAACCTTCCAGAAATAGTAAAACTTAAAGAAAAATATAACTTCAGAATTTTAGTTGACGATGCTCACGGATTTGGAACTATGGGAGAAACTGGAGCAGGAACAGACGAACACTTTGGCTTACAAAAAGATGTTGATATTTATTTTGCAACTTTCGCAAAAGCTATGGCTGGAATAGGTGCTTTTGTAGCTTCAGACGAAGTTATTGTTGACGCTCTAAAATACAATATGCGTTCTCAAATTTTTGCAAAATCTTTACCAATGCCAATGGTTATTGGAGCTTTAAAAAGATTAGATATGCTACAAAATCAACCTGAACACAAAGAAAAACTTTGGAAAATTGCTAAAGCTCTTCAAAAAGGATTAAAAGACAATGGATTTAACATTGGAAACACACAATCACCTGTAACTCCAGTTTATTTCAGCGGTTCAGTTCCTGAAGGCACAAATATTGTTGTCGATTTAAGAGAAAATCACAATATTTTCTGTTCTATGGTAGTTTATCCAGTAATTCCAAAAGATTTGCTAATGTTAAGAATTATTCCAACTGCAGCACACACTCTAGAAGATGTTAATGAAACTATAGAAGTTTTCAAAAAAATCAAGGCAAATCTTGAAGCAGGTGTTTATAACACTAAAGAAATTCAATCAATGAAAGTTGAATAATAATTTTATAAAAAACAAAGCGGTATAAAACTTATACTGCTTTGTTTGTTAAAAAGCTAAAGCTATGAAAGAATCTAAATACTACCTACAATGCGTAAAGTGCGAACACATAACCGAAGATTTTGGTGCATGGTTCGAGCAAAATCAAGTTTGTCCAAAGTGTGGTAGCAAACACTCGGAAGTTTGGTATAACAGCGACTATAACGAACTACCACTAATAATGAAAGGAAATCCTGAAAGTTTTTGGCAATATTTTTATTATTTACCTCTAAATAGAAGAGAAAATATAATTACTAGAAATGAAGGAGCCATTAGTTTGCAAAAATGGTGGTTCTTAGAAGATTTTGCAAAAGAAAAATACGGTTTAAATTTGGATATTTATGTTTATCGTAACGATTTAAACGGTGGAACGGGCACTTTTAAAGATGTGGCTGCTGCTTTGGCTGCAAGTGTATTAAAAGAATACGACATAAATCAATACTGCGTTGCATCTACTGGTAATACAGCAACTTCTTATGCTCGTTATCTTTCTATAGCTGGAATTAATTGTTCAATATTTCTTCCAGAAAATGCATTAAAGTCTTCGGAAGCAATGATTAGTGCCTTTGGACAAAATGTATATAGAGTAAAAGGCGATTATTCAAAAGCAAAAGAAATTGCTGCTGAATATGCAAAAAAATACAATATTTTAATTTCTTCTGGAAATATTGACCCACTTAGAGTTGAAGCTAAAAAAACTATGGTTTTTGAATGGTTACGTCAAATTGGAAAAATGCCTGATGTTTACATTCAAGCTATTAGTGGCGGAACGGGACCTATTGCCTTAGATAAAGGCGTTAGAGAAATTAAGAAAACTTTCCCAGAAATTAAAAATCCACGTATGATAATGGTTCAACCCGATGCATGCGACCCGATGACTCAAGCATGGGAAAAAGCTGAAGCAAAAAATTTCCCTAAGAACTATGAAAACGATTATCCAATTTTAGATAATCCACAAACTCAAGTTCCTACTCTAGCAACAGGAAATCCCGCAACCTACCCTATTGTTTCAAGAATTATTAAAAAAAGTGGAGGAACTTTCATTAGAATGAAAGAAGAAAAACTTGTTCCAATAGGAAGATTAGTTGCATACGAAAGGAAACTTCTATTAGGACCAGCCTCTGCAGTTTGTTTAGGTGGATTTTTTGAAGCCTTAGAAAAAAACTTACTAAAATCTGATGAAACCATAATTATTAACATAGGTGAAGGCGTACGTCGTGCACCAGAATTTGTTGAACAAATGATTTACACATCAAAAGACATTTCCTCTGTTGACGAATGCAAGCCTCATCAAATTGATGACTACAGACAACAACTTTGGAATGATGTTTTAAAATAAAAAAATACTAAAATCATAAATAATCAAAAGCCTTATCAAAATTGGTGAGGCTTTTGTTTATGAATATAATCTATTCTAAAATTCATACAAATTTTCAAGATATTTAATAAAATAGTTTATATTTGCATAAACTATTAAATTTTAAAATGAGTAAAAGAATAATTGTTACAGGTGGTGCAGGGTTTATTGGAAGTAATCTTTGCGATTATTTGCTAAATCAAGAAAATGAAATTGTTTGTATAGACAATTTTGATGAGTACTATTCTTTTACGCTAAAGCAAAATAATATAAAGCAAGCTCTTAAAAATCCAAATTTCACTTTTATAAATGAGGATATTAAAAATAAAAATAAACTTTCTAAAATTATAGATGGAGAGTTTGATGCAGTTATTCATTTAGCAGCAAAAGCTGGAGTTAGATACTCAATTAAAAATCCTATTGGTTACGAAGAAATTAATGTTCAAGGCACAAAAAGCATCTTAGAATTAGCTATTCAAAAAAATATTGAGCAGTTTATTTTCGCCTCATCATCAAGCATTTATGGCAATGCTCCTACTCCATTCGATGAAAATTTTACAGATTTAAAGCCAATAAATCCATATGCTCAAACAAAATTATTATCAGAACAAATTGGAAAAGAATATTCTGAAAAATATAATTTAAGATTTATTTCATTAAGGTTTTTTTCAGTTTATGGGCCGAGATTACGTCCTGATTTGGTAATGAATAAAATTGCAAATAGTATTTACAAAAATGAAAAGTTAAGAATTTTTGGAGATGGAAGTACAGCACGCGATTATACGTATGTAGATGATATTGTTTTGGGAATTGACAAAGCTTTAAATTATAAAAACACAAAATTTGAAGTTTTTAATTTAGGAAATGGAAAACCAGTAAAACTTTCAGAAATTATTCAAATTTTTGAAAAAGAAACAAATAAAAAACTCAAAATAAATAATATAGAACCTATAAATGGCGAATCTGAAATAACTTGGGCAAATAATAAAAAAGCAAGCGAACTCTTAGGCTTTAAATGCCAAACAGATATTGAACACGGAATAAAAAATTATTTAACTTGGTATAAAAACCATTGTTTATGAAAAAAACTATAGAAGCAAATAGCAAGATGTCTATATTTAGCTATCTCAAATTAATTTGGGATTATAGATTTTTTTCACATTCCCTTGCAATAGGAGAAATAAAAAACAAATATGCCAAAACTTATACTGGCATTTTTCTTTCTTTAATTCAAAGTTTAATAGGTTTATCAGTGTATTGGTTAATTTTTGGAATTGCAATAAAAATTGAAACTGGCAATATCCCTTATCCAGTTTTTGCTTTACCAGGCATAATAATTTGGCAATTTTTCTCTTATTTGGTAGGCACATCAAGCGGAGCATTAATAAATTCTGAACATTTAATACAAAAACTTTATTTTCCTAGAATAAACCTTACGTTAGCTAAAGTTTTACCAGGTTTAGTTGATTTAGCTGCTGGATTCATTTTGTTTGTAATATTATTTTTTATTTTTGGATTAACACCCAACTTTGGCTGGTTTTATATTTTTCCTATTATTTTAGTTTTAATAATATCTGGATTAGCTGTAGGTTTATGGACAAGTATTTTATCGCTTTACATAAGAGATTTAAGTCAAATTATAATTCAAATTACAAACTTTGTGATTTTTATTACACCTGTTTTTTATCCAGGAACAATAGTACCAGAAAATTTTAGATTTATTTTATACATCAATCCTGTAGCAGGAATCATAGAATACTCACGTGCTGCTCTTTTCTGCACAGCCATACCCGACAACGGATATTTAATTGGATTTGCAATTGTTTTTATATTATTTATTTCAGCTATTTTTATTTACAAAAATTTAGAAAAGAAAATTACTGATTTATTATGATTCAGCACGAAAAAGCCATAGTAATTAAAGATTTGAACAAGAAGTATTATAAAAAAAAGCAATCAAGTTCAAATTTGTTCAAAAATATAAAATCAAATAATAATGCTGAATCATTTTTTGCTTTAAAAAACATTAATCTAGAAATTAACAAAGGCGAAATAATTGGAATAATCGGTCCTAATGGAGCTGGTAAATCTACTCTTTTAAAAATTTTAGCCGAAGTTACACCACCAACTAGTGGAAAAATAGAAATAAATGGAAAAATTGCATCGATTTTAGAAATTGGCATTGGCTTTCAACCCGATTTATCAGGTTATGAAAATATATTTTTATCTGGACGACTTTACGGATTAAGTAAAAAACAAATTAAATCTAAATTAGAACAAATAATTGAAATGTTTGGTTTTGCTGATTTTATAAATACACCTGTAAAATATTATTCATCAGGAATGTATATGAGATTAGCCTTTGCAATAATTACAAATATAGAAGCTGATATTTATTTGTTTGACGAAATTTTAAGTGTGGGAGATTTGGGGTTTCAGTCGAAAGTACTCTCAGAAATTGAAAGACTAAAATCAACAGGTTCCACTATTTTAATTGTAACACATTCTCCAAAAAACATTTATCAAATTTGTGATAAAATGATTTTAATACATTTAGGAGACGTAATTTTTACTGGTTCTCCAAATGAAACTATTTTAGCTTACAGAAATATAATTTACTCGTCCCAAAATGTAAGACAAAGCCGAAAAAGCAATGTCTTAAATACAGACATTTTAAAAAAATTTAAAAGTTCTGATATTAAACCTGAAATTGCTGATTTTAATCTTATTTTTTTTTCAATTTCTAACTCACCAAATGAAGAAGGGGAAACCCTAAGATGTGATAAAGATATTTTCTTAAAACTTATATTTAATTATCACAGCCCTCAAGATTTTAAACTTATTTTAGTTTTACAAGATTTGCAGGGGAATGCAATTAACACTCATTTTATAAACATAAATCTTTCACATTCAATAATAGAAAAAGAAATAGTTTTGTTAATTGAAAAAAACACTTTTAATGAAATGAGTATTATGTTTGACATTTTGATTTCAAGTTTAGACGATAAAATATTAATAAATTATAGAAATTTGTGTGAAACTACTCTTGAAAGTAATAATAATTTGTCAAAATTAATGGGATACATAAATATTCCTATAAAAGAAATAAAAAAAACAAGAAATGCAAATACCATTTAACAAATTTAATAGCTTTTATTTAAAAAATAAAGAAAAAACATTGTCTAAACTAGATAAAGTCTTAAACTCGGGTAAATATATCAGGGACAAAGAAATTGATTTTCTTGAAGCCAACATAAAAAAACTTACTAAGCGTAAATTTACAATAACTACCTCATCTTGCACAGATGCTATATTTTTAGCTTTAAAAACAATTGATATAAAACCTGGAGACGAAATTATTTTACCTTCATTTTCATATATTGCAAGTTTAAGTCCAATTTTAATGTGTAATGCTAAACCAGTTTTTGTTGATATTTCGCCAGAGACATTAACTTTAGACTTTGACTTAATTAAAAAAGCTATTACACCAAAAACAAAAGCTGTAATTTTTGTTCAACTATTTGGTTATTCTCAAGATTTAAGCGAGCTAAAATCTTTTTTAAAAGGGAAAAACATCACATTGATTGAAGATGCTGCACAGGCTTTAGGTTCAAAAGTAAACAATTTGAATGGTGGTGAACAAGGCGATTTAAGCTGTATAAGTTTTGATCCGACTAAAATTGTTTCAGCATTCGGGACTGGAGGAATTGTGCTTACAGACAATCAAGAATATTATGATAAACTCACAAAATTAATTCACCACGGTAGAAACAAAAATGGAGAATTTGAAATTCTTGGGTATAATAGTAAAATTTCCGAACTTAATGCATCTATAATAAACTTACAATTAGAAAATTTAGATTCAATTTTGGACAAAAACAATAATATCGCCAACCAATATTTTGCTGAACTAGCAAATAATAAAAGTATAAAACTATTAAAACCAAATTTAAACCAATTTTCAACATATCATAAATTTGTTATTCTAACTAAAAATAGAAATGAATTGAGAAGATATTTGTATAACAATGGTATAGAAACCAAAATTCACTATTCTACACTTTTGCACGAACAAAAACTTTTAAATAATTTTAAGTTTAAAGTTCATAGTTTGCAAAATAGCGAATATGCAAAAGAAAAAGTTTTGAGTTTACCTATTTATCCTAACTTAACGAAAGAAGAAATTTCTTATATTTGTAACTTAATAAATAATTATTAAAGATATGATACTAGTTGGTTGCGGTTCTGCTGGAAAAGAAACTTTAGCAATGCTTTTAGAACAAGGTAAAACTGATAATATATTTTTTTATGACGAAAATAAAAATTCTGAGAATTTAATTTTTGAAAAGTTTAAAGTTATCAAAAAAACTAGCAAATTATTAGATAATTTAAAAATTGACAACAAGTTTTGTGTTTGCATAGGAAATCCTCGCAGAAGAAAAAAAATGTATAATAAATTAATTGAGTTAGGTGGCAGTCCTAACAATGTTATTTGGGATAAAAACTTGTCTATTTCAGAATTAAGCCAAAATGCAACTATAATACAACCCGGAGTACATATATCTTATGAAGTGATAATTGGAAAATCTTGCTTAATTCATAATAACACTAGTATTGGACATAAGACTATTATTGGTGACTTTGTAAATATCGGACCATTATGTTCACTTATTGGACCTTGCACAATAGGAAATGAAACATATATAAGCGCTGGCTCTATAATTTTGCCTAATGTAACAATTGGGAACAATGTATATGTAAAAGCTGGAAGCATTGTTAATAGAGATTTAAAGGATTTTGAGACATTTTAACAGATTAAAAAATGCTAAACAAGCATCACATAAAAGAATATAATACTTCTTTAAATCGTAAAGGCTTAAAAAGAATTTGCTACGCGCCATACACATCTTTAAGATTTTCGCAATCTGGAAACATTATTAGTTGCTGTTACAATAGAGGATATATTTTAGGTAAATTTCCAGAAAACACTATTAAAGAAGTCTGGAATAGTAAAAAGCTTAAAGCACTCCAAAAAAACATTAAAAAAAATAATCTAAATTTAGGTTGCGAAATCTGTAAAGACAGAATTTTAGGCAAAACTTTTACTCTTACAGGATCATTCCATTATGACGATTTGCATTACTATTACAAGAGCAAATACCCTGCTATGCTTGACTTTGAAATTTCAAATACTTGTAATTTAGAATGTATTATGTGTACTGGCGAAAACTCTTCTAGCATTAGGGCTAATAGAGAAAATCTAACTTGTTTGTCTCCAATCTATGACAGTAGTTTTGTTGAACAACTTAAAGAATTTATTACACATATCAAAGAGGCTAGATTTAGTGGCGGAGAACCATTTTTAAATAATCTTTATTATGATATTTGGGAATTAATCATAAAATTAAATCCTAAAGCAAAAATTACAGTTTCAACAAACTCAACAATTTTAAATAAAAAAATAAAAGATTTACTAGACAAAGGGAATTTTACTATTGCAGTTTCAATAGATTCTTTTACAAAGTCAACTTACGAGAAAATAAGGCAAAATGCATCTTTTGATAGCGTTGTAGAAAATATGAAATATTTTTATGAATATTCCATAAAACATAATAAGCCTTTTTTTATAAATCTATGTCCTATGCCTTATAATTGGAAGGAAATTCCTGAAATAATTAAAATTTGTAACAGCAAGAGTATAAAATTAATTTTCCATACTATTGTTTTCCCGCCGAAAGAATCGCTTTGGGCACTAGATAGTGAGACATTAGCTGAAATATCAAATTTTTATGATGATTTTGAATTTATAGCAAACTCAGAAATTGAGTTTTTTAATTATAGCAATTTTAAAAATTTAAAAAAACAAATTAAAACTTGGCATTCAGAGGCTATTGAAAGAGAAAAAAAGATTAATTTATTAAGTTCTTTTTCATATGAAGAATTATTATTAGCTTTTCAAAAACACCTTGGAGAAAACAATTATGATTTTTATCAACAAATCATGCAATTGATAAATGATTTTGACATAAAAAAAAGAGAAAGAATAATAAACAAATTGTTTTTTTTCCATAAAGAAGCATTATTTTCAGAACTTATACACAATAACACTGAGCGTCTTTTAATAAAATTATCAATGTTCGATTATTAACTCTATATGTTTAAAAAAATATTCACTAAAAATAAAATATGGAACCCTCTAAACAAGAAAATCATTAAGGATTTCAATAAAACTAGGGAAATATCGAAGCGAAAGTATCTTTGCCACGCACCTTTTAAGTCTTTATGCTTTTCCCATTCTGGCGACATCCTAGCATGCTGGTATAACAAAATGTATCCTTTAGGAAAATATCCTAATGACAAAATTAAAGATATATGGTTTAGTGAAAGAGCAAAAAAATTAAGAGAACATATTTTACATAATGATTTAAATTTTGGATGTTATGATTGTAAACGAAACATAGAAAACAAATTTTATCATGCACAAAGTCCATACAGATACGATTTTTTACCCGATACTACAAGTAAATATCCTGTTAGTATGGATTTTCAGATTTCGGAACAATGTAATTTAAAATGTATAATGTGTAATGGTGAATATTCAACAAGAATAAGACAAGAAAGAGAAAATAAAAAAATGATTCAAAGCCCTTATGATGATGTCTTTTACGAACAACTGAAAGAATTTATACCTCATTTAAAAGAAGCATCTTTTTCGGGTGGCGAACCTTTTGTTGGCAGCAAGTTTTTTAAAATTTGGGATTTGATGATTGAGTTAAATACCAACATAAAGTTATCTATAACAACAAATGGCAATGTTCTAAACGACAAAGTAAAATACTATTTAAACAAATTAAGTTTTCATATTACCTTATCTTTAGATACAATAAATCCTGAAATTTATAAGAATATTAGAATAGGTGGAGATTTGAATATATTCTTACATAATTTTGACTGGTTTTATGAATATGCAAAAAACAAATCAACATATTTTAATGTTAAAACTTGCGTAATGCAACAAAACTGGCATGACTTACCAGATTTAGCAGAGTTTTTAAATAAAAGAAATGTACCTTTTCTATATAATAATGTTTTTTATCCTCCTAATGCATCAATATGGAATTTAAGTTCAACAAAATTATCAGAAATTAAAACTTATTTAGAAAATAATTTTGTATTTCATAATCAATCCATAGTTCAATCCTACAATGCCGAAACAATGAAAGGTTTATTAAGACAAATTGATTCCTGGCAAAAACAAGCATTATATTCTGAATCATTTGAATTAAATAAAATGACAACAAAAGAACTCGAAAAATTTTTATTAAATAATTTTAAAACATTTATTTTAAATGAGCAAAAAGAAAATATAAACTCCTACCCTTTTTCATATTTAGAAATAGAAAAAATCATTACAAAACTTGTCCAAGATACAAAAAATGAATATCTGGTTAATAATGGATTAATATATTTCTGCAAATCTCCAGTAGAAAAAATAATTTCAGAATTTAGAATCAGAAACTATGAAACTATAAAAGATAGATTTATACAAGCTTGCAAATTTACATGCTAAACAATACATTTAACGTCTCCACGACCTACTTCTTGCCATTGCTTCACTATCGTCTGCATATTTATTACTTGTAATAAAATTAAAAAGTTTCTTAAGACAGAAATACAAATATGCATCAAATCTAAGTTTTCTAAAATTAAATTTTAGTCTTAAATAACATATTGGATAAAAGAATTTATTAACAAGAAAACTTAACACTCTTATCTCTTTTGGTTTTTGCTTATAATGTTGAGGATTTGCATATTTAAAATAAAACCATATAAAATGATGCAACTCCTTTCTGTAATTTCTTGTCCACCAAGGCGCTGTATATTCTGTTTTTATAAATTTAATAAGCTGATCAAATGATGTAAATTTTTCAAATCCATACTTAATCCCTTCTTCATAAAGAGGAGTGTTTGGCAAAGGAACAAAAAAATTAATACCTGCTTCTATACCTGGATTTATAATTTTAGCTAAACTTACCATATTCAAAGTAAGTTTAAAGTCTTCGCTAGGATTCCATGGAAAACATACAACAATATACAAAACACACCTAACATTGTGTTTTCTCATCAATTTAGCAATCTGATATGTTTCTTCGACTTTAACTTTTTTATTTACTCTATCCAAGACCTCTTGGCTTCCCGACTCCGCACCAAAACGTATAGCTACACAACCAGATTGAGAAATAAGTTCAATATCTTCATCAGAATAACTCTTTAGAAAATTTGATATGTGAGCATTAGCTTCCCATTTTATATCTAAATTTTCTTCTATAATTTTAGTGCAAAGTTCTATTACAAAAGACCTCTTTCCAAAAAAATGGTCATCATCAAATGCAACTTTATTTACCCGATATTTATTTTTTAAAAGTTTTAAATCATCAATTATTAAAGACACATCTTTATTGAAAGTTTTTTGTCCCCAGATACTGGCTAAACAGCAAAAAGCACAACTATATGGGCAGCCAATAGTTGCAATATAATTAAGACTACTTGCACCTGTATTATCGGGCTCATTAATATTTGCAATTTTATTTACATCAACGAGATTAAAGTTAATATTTGGAAAACTTTTTTCATCAACAATATTCTCTGGAGGATTTATCACTATTTTATTATCTATTTTGTATCCTAGTCCTCTGATATTTTTAAAATCTTCACCTCTGATAAAGGTTTCAACAAAATTTTTAAAAGGGATTTCGCCTTGTCCATGAATAATAAAATCTATAAAATTTTCTTTTAATGCAAGTTCTGGCAAAACATTTGCAAACCAACCTCCCCACACTAAAGGAGCATCTGAATGTTGTTTAAAAAATAAAGAAAACTCTTTTCCTGAAATCATCTGATATCCAATCATAGCACTAACGCCAGCCATAAGAAGCCTATCTTTATTTTCTAAAATTATTTGCTTGTAATCCACTATTACTCTTTCATCAATAATTATAATTTCCAAACCTAAATCTCTTAGCATTCTTTCCAAATTCAAAACCGAAAAAGGTAAATTAGGAATCTGCTTATCTTTATCGACTAAAGGGTAAAATAGTAATATTACGTTTTTATTCATTATTTTCTTATTAAGATAGTTACAATTAATTTATATGCTCAACAACTGTTCTCCTCCATCAACTGTTATTTTTTGTCCAGTAATCCAGTTCGAGTCATCAGAAATCAAAAAAGAAACAACTTTTGCAATATCAGAAGGCTCTGTCAATCGTTTAAATGGATTTCGTTTTATAGCTTTTTCAATAAATGGCTTTTGTCTTTCCATTAATTCAACAGATTTTGAAAAAATAATTCCCGAATTTATTAAATTTACATTAATTCCATATGGAGCAAACTCTATAGCTAAATATTTACATGCCGATTCTAAAGCTGATTTTGCCATTCCTACCGCAACATAATTGTTCAACACTCTAAAACTGCCTTCGCTAGTAAAACCTATTATTTTTGAAAAATTTTGTAAATAATTGTTTTGTTTCAACCATTTTGACCAAGTTACAAAACTTAATGCCATAGAATTAAAACTATGAATAAAATCATCTGCACTAAGTTCTTTTTCTGACTCTAAAATACTACCAATATTTGCATCAGCATAAGCATGAATAAATGCTTTTATAGATTTTATATTATTTTCACTTAAAAGTTCTTTTAATTTTATAAAAGCTTCATCGGTATTGGCATTTACATTGATATTATACAATTCTATACCAGAATTTCTAATTTTATCAAACTCTACTTGACTTAATTTTTGCATTGAGCGAGAATCTCTATGAATTAAAACCAAATTATATTTTTTTTTAGCTAACATTTTTGCGCAAGCTAAACCGATACTACCACTCCCACCTATTATTAGGATAAATTCTTTATTTGTATTCATGAGTCTTTATTTATTAATAGATTGCGAATTTTTATCATTCTGTTATAATTTTTAAAACTTTTGATTGTTTCTTTTTCAATTGCTTCTATTTCTTCATTACTTAATTTATCAATAAAACAAATTGGGTCTTCAGCATATGGATCTCCATTTAAAAAATATGCCATTACTCTACAGCCACCACAAGTTAAAGTATATTTACAATTTCCACATTTACCTTTAAAATTTTTTCTATTCAGAATTTTTTTAAAAAGTTCTGACTCAAATAAAATATCTTTAAGGTTTTCTTTAAAAACATTTCCTCCACTAATCTGATCACCAAATAATGGACATGGAGAAACCTCGCCTTCGGGATTGATAGAATAATATGAACCTACCCAACAACCTATACTTGGATTTAAGGGCAATTCATCATTATAAATATTACTTTTAGTAATTGTATTATAAGAGTCTGGAGGTAAAAAAAATGGGACATAACTAATCTGCCCATTAAAGTAATTTCTCAAAACTGGATGAAAATAGTTTTTCATACTGTCTGGAGTAATCATCAAATCCAAAGCATTACAATTTCTAATAGAAAATGGAATTCGATTAAATGCCAAAGACATATCAGATATTTTTTTTATTGTATCTGCAAATGATTTTTTATTAAATTCACCAATAGTTACACTAATATTAATTTTAAAACCAAACCCACTAATTTTTTCAATAAGTTTGATTGTGTTAGTATAATGATTGTCTCTAGTAACTATATTATCACTATCAAAAGAATTAATTCCTAACGAAATAATGAGTTCCTCACCTGCAATATCCTTTAATTGTTGTAATTTTTCATTATTTAAAGTTGTACCATTGCTAACAATACCAACAGAGAATCCCATATTAATAGCCGTCTGAAGTAATTTTAAGCTATCATTACGCAAAAGAAACTCTCCGCCTGAAAAATCAATGAATTTAGTTCCTAAATTTTTTGCTGGGACAAAAATATGATCTACAATTGCCTGATAGTCGGCATCCGTGCATTTCTTACTCTTTGACGAACCTGTTGAACAATATATACAAGAAAAATTACAATTTCTAGTTGCTTCAAAATATAAAGTATGGAACTTGCTATTCACCATTATTTAACAAATTAATATTCAAATGTTTTATGCAAATATAATTTTATTTTTTATATTTGTGTTTTAAAACTTTTTAAATATGCACATTGAAACTAATCAAGATTATTTATTTTCAAGCATAATTTCTAAACTACCTTATGGTAAAGATTTTTTATTTGTAGATGAAATACAATATATTGATAAAGATAAAATAGTTGGAACTTATAAATTTAAATCATCAGCATATTTTTACAATTCTCATTTTTTGCACAAACCTATAACTCCAGGTGTAATTTTAATAGAAGCAATGGGACAAATAGGCATGGTATCTCATTTAATATTTTTAAACGATTTACACTTATCCAACAAAAATTTTATGCCTTTATTTTCTAATTTGGAAAGTAGTTTTTATAAAATAGTTGAACGAGGAGAAAAAATTAAAGTTATTGGAGATAAAATATATTTCAGAAATAATGTATTAAAATCTGAAATAAAACTTTATAATAAATTGGAAGAACTTTGTGTCGTATGCAAGGCACAATTAAGTTTAAAGTATGAGTAAACGTGTTGTTATAACAGGATTAGGAGTTATTAGCCCTATAGGTAATGATATTGAAAGTTTTAAACTATCAATGCAAAAAGGCATTTCAGGCATTAAATATATTAAAGAATTAGCTGATTATAATTTTGCCTCGCAAATAGGTGGCGTTCCAGATATCAACAATTCCGAATATGAGAAAATATTTGAAAAATTCGAATTAAAAGATGCAGATTTAACAGTTAAATATTCTGTTTTAGCAGCACTACAAGCATGGAATGACGCAAAATTAGAATTACCAGATAAGTTCGCTGAAAACATAAATGAAAATTATGGAGCTGTTATAGGCTCTTGTGCTGGTGGAGCCGAATTATATGCTAGAAAGTTATACCCTTTGGTAAACAGTAAAAATATTAGAAAATTAGGTAGTCAAATAATAGAAAATCTAATGCATAGTGGAACAACTGCTGTACTGTCAAATATATTTGCATTGGCAAACCAAACTATATCTAATTCATCTGCTTGTGCCACAGGAGCTGAATCAATAATAATGGCTAGTGAAAAAATCAAACAATCAAAAGCTAGTTTATTTATCGCTGGTAGTGCCGACCCCTATAGCCCATATATGTGGGCGGGATTTGATTCTATGAGATTACTTGCCAGAAAGTTTAATGACAAACCAACTCAAGCATCACGCCCTTTAAGTGCAAGTGCCGATGGATTTGTAGCATCTGCTGGAGCTGGAATGCTAATTGTTGAAGAACTTAATCATGCCTTAAATAGAAATGCTAAAATTTATGCAGAAATAGTTGGTTATGAATACAATTCTGGTGGTCAAAGAAATGGGGGGAGCATGACAGCATCAAACCCTAAAAGAGTAATTGATTGTATTAAATCGGCACTAAATAATGCAAATATTTCTGGCAAAGATATAGACTTAATATGTGGTCATTTAACAGGCACTAAATTTGATTTCCAAGAAGTTGAAAACTGGAAAACAGCTTTAAATTTAAACGAAAAATTACCGTACATCAACTCGTTAAAATCATTATTAGGACATACCATAGGTGCAGCTGGAGCTATAGAAACAATTGCAGCCATTTTGCAATTACAAAATAATTTTATACATCCTTCAATAAATTGTGAAGACCTTAACGAAAACATAAAAACCATTTGGAATAAAAATAAAATCCCTCAAAAACTAATAAAAGACATTAATTTGAATTATATTGCAAAAGCAAGTTTCGGGTTTGGAGATGTTAATTCTTGTATCATTTTAAAAAAATTTAATTAACTTTGAAAAAACTAAAATATGGAAAATATTAAAACCGATTTAATAAATATTTTAAAAAAATATACGCTTGATAAAAACGTATGGAATGATTTTAACGACAACTCAAGTATTATCAGTGACCTTAAAATAAATTCTGCAAGAATTGTAGATATTGTAATTGATTTAGAAGAAAAATACGATATAGAAATAACAGATGAAGAATTAGAAAAACTAACTTGTTTTAAAGATATAGTAAAATTAATAGATTCTAAAATCAATTAAATGAAAAACGAGTCTGATACTATGCTCAACATTGGTATATTATGCCATAATCACTTTAATTTTATTGAGAAGTGTATCAATTCTATACTTTGTCAAAAAACATCATATAATTACAACATTATTATTGTTGATGATTTTTCAACAGATGGAACTAGAGAAATATTAGAGAACTTTTTCCAGCAAAATCAGAATAAAATTGAACTTATTTTAAATAACGATAATATTGGAGCACTAAATTCTGCTAAAATCTTAGCACAAAATGCTAAAGCTAAATATGTTTGTTTTCTAGACGGAGATGACTATTGGTGTTACGAAAATAAAATCCAAACTCAAATTGATTTTTTAGAAAATAATCCCGATTATGCAGGATGCTTTCATGACGCAAAAATTGAACAATACAATAAGTCAAATGATGCAAACTACAATCATAGAACACACATTAACTGGAAAACCTACTCGCAATTTAATAGATATGTCGAAGACTTTATGCCTTGGGATTTATTAGTGAGAAATATAATTCCAACAGCTTCACTAATTTTTAGGAATTTAAACATTTTAGAATTTTTAAACAATTACAATGCAGCTGCTCTATCGCTTAGTTGGGCTTTACACTTAGAAATTATTAAAAATTCTAAATTCAAATATTTTAATGAAATATGGTCTGTTTATAATGACCACCCTAAAGGAGCTTCAAAAAATTACGACATTATTGAGTTTAAGAAAAACAACATTAAAGTTTTAGAAAATTTATTAAAAGATTCTGCTTGGGAATATTATAATTACGAGATTTATAATACTATTTGTAATGAATATAGGTTTATTTTAAAATCAAAAACTGAATTAGAAAAGCCACGAAAAGAATACATTAATTCATTAAAGGAATATGAGAAATATCTAAAACTTTCCAAAAAACTGAATTTATCCCAACTCAAAAAAGACTATTACTATGTGCGGAATAACGGGTTGGTGGAATAAAACCTCAAAAATTAATAAAGATTTATTTCACTCTATGCGTGATTCTTTAATACATAGAGGACCAGATGGTTTTGATTCTTATTTTAGCTATGACGAAAAATTAGCTCTTGGACACAGAAGATTATCTTTTAATGATTTGAGTGATTCTGCAATTCAGCCAATGAGTAATGAAAAGAAAAATATTTTTTTGACTTTTAACGGAGAAATTTATAATTATAAAAAATTAAGAAAAATATTAGAGGCAAATTCTCATGAATTTAAGTCAAACTCTGATAGTGAACTAATTATATATGCCTATCAAGAATGGGGAATGGAATTTTTAGACAAAATTGACGGAATGTTTGCATTTGCTATTTTTGATAACAAATTACAAAAATTATTTTTAGTTAGAGACAGATTTGGAGTAAAGCCGTTATACTATTTCTGCGATAAAGAAAATTTAATTTTTGCTTCCGAAATAAAAGCAATTATTAAAAACCCTGAAATAAAAAGAGAAATAAACAAGAAATCCATTAGCGAATATTTTATATATAGATATATTCCTTCGCCCAACACAATTTTTAAAGATATTTTAAAAATTCCACCTGCTCATTATTTGGAAATAGACAAAGATTTTAATATTTCACAAAAAAAATATTTTGAAATTAAAATCGACAATCAAAAACAAAGAAAAAACAAGTTAATTAAAGAAGTTGAAAATCTTATTAAAGAATCCATAAAAGAGCAAACAGATTCTGAAATTGAAATTGCTAGTTTTTTAAGTGGAGGCTTTGATTCTTCAATTTTAGTAAAATATTTTTCAGAAATAAAACAAGGAATAAATACTTTTTCTATTGGCTTCAAAAATTGGGAAAAGTCAGAACATAAATATGCAGAAAAAGTATCAGAAATTTATAAAACTAATCATTTTACTGAAATTTTAAATTCAAACAGCCTTAATATTCTTGATGAATTAATGTATTATTACGATGAACCAATTGCCGATATTTCAATAATACCGACATATTTTGCTTGTAAATTAGCTTCACAACACAATAAAATAATTTTATCAGGCGAAGGTGCTGATGAGTTTTTTGCAGGCTATAGTTGGCACAAAGAATATTTATGGGAAGTTTCAAGGCCTGAAATTAAAAATGCTAAAAAATGGAATTGGGATTTACCAATAAATAATTTCGACATTGATTCTTACTCAAAAGCAATGGCAATGGGTGAATTTGACAAAAAAGAATTAAAATTTTTGCTGAATAAAAATTATCACGAAGATATACCAACTGACACACAAGAATTTTACAAAAAATATTTTGACCCCAAAACAAGCAAAGCTAAACGCTTTCAAATAATTGATACTAAGGCATTTATGGGCGAATTGGTATTAACTAAAATGGATAGAGCCAGCATGGCAAATTCCCTAGAAGTTAGATTACCATTTTTAAAAAAAGAAATATGTGAAAAAATGTTTAGCCTAGACCCAAAAATGTATTTTAATAAGAAAAAGCAAAAAATAATTCTTTATAAGCTATTAAAAAAAGACTTACCCAAAGATATTTTAAATCGTAAAAAACAAGGATTTACAGGACCAGATGAATATTATATGAATTTTGACTTTTATCAAAAGGCTTTAAAAAACTCAAAATTAGTTGAAGAAAATATAATTAATCAATCAGCTATAAATCATTATATTAAACAAAAAGACCATTGGCGTTTATGGAAAATATTAGTTTTGGAAAAATGGTTTGAAAAATGGATGACATAAATTATATACTTTATGAATAAATTTGTTTTTGTAGTTTGCGGAGGAAAAGAACATATTGAAGAGTTAAATTTTTCATTAAAATTTTTACGTAAGTATTCTAAAAATGAAATAATTGTTCTTAGCGATTTAAAACGAAATGAAATAAAAATTAAACACAATAATATTATTCAAGTTGATACGCCTGAAAATTTTGACAATCATCAAGCCAGTATTTTTATAAAAACAGGTTTAAATAAATTTTTACCTAAAGCTCATAATTATTGTTATTTAGATGGAGATATTGTGGCAATTAATGAAAAAGTTGATGAAATTTTTAATTTTTATAAACCACCCATTACTTTTGCAAAAGATCATTGCGTTTTTGAAGAATTTTCGCCTCATGCCATGAACTGCAAATGTATAGAGGAAGATGCTAAAAAAGAAAATATTTTCAATGAAAAATTATCTGAGCTTTTTGGAAAAATAAACCTCACAAATCCAAAAATTCAAAAACAGTCTGAATTATTACTAAAAACTTTTGAAAAATTAAGAAAAAAACCAATAAAATATTTTTTTACAAATGTTTCTTATTTATTTAAAAGATATATTTTTCCAATCAAAAAATTTAGCTTAAATGGATTTATATTTTTAAAGTTTAACAAGTGTTGGTATAATAAGGAAAACGAAATAATATTATTCGATTATCCATATTATGAAAATAAATTATGGGGTAAAGCAGGAATAAGATTTAATGCTAAAGGTAATTTCTGGGAGACTAAAGAAGGTGAAAAATACGAATTTAAAGTTCCAAAATGTTCACATTTAAGCGAATATTTAAAAAAAGAATATGGTATTAAAATTCCTAATAACTGGCAACACTGGAACGGAGGTGTATTTTTATTTAATGACGAATCTGAAGAGTTTTTAAATTATTGGCAAGAAATCACAATTAAAGAGTTTTCAAACCCTTATACAAAAACACGCGACCAAGGCACTTTAGCTTTAAGTGTTTGGAAATTTGGTCTAGAAAATCACCCTAATATTCCCGAAGAGTTTAATTGGATTTGTGAGTTTGCAAACAATAATATTGCTTGGGATAAAAACTTAGGATATACAAAAGATGGATTTAAAACCAAGTTCTACCCTAACTTATTACATATCTACCATGAATGGGGAAATAAAAACTGGAGTATTTGGCAATCTGTCGCAAACCAAAATAAAAACACATAATTTTAAAATAAACATATTTTTTTATTTACTTTACATAAAATTTATATCATGTTATTACATTTTTCAAAATATCAAGGAACTGGCAACGATTTCATCATTATAAACATGATGAATAATAAGATTGAACTTAATCAAAAACAAATTGAATTTTTATGTAACAGAAGATTTGGAATAGGTGCAGATGGTTTAATGTTAGTACTAAAAAATGATGATTATGATTTTTACATGCAATATTTTAATGCAGATGGAAAAGAAGGAAGCATGTGCGGAAATGGCGGAAGGTGTATTGCAAAATATGCATATTTAAATAAAATTTCTAGCTCGGAAGTAAATTTTTTAGCTATAGATGGAAAACATAAGGCAAATATAATTAGAAGCTCTGTTTCCCTTTCGATGAGCAATGTAAATAAAATACAAGATTTTGAAGATGGCTATTTTTTAGATACTGGCTCGCCTCATTTTGTTAATTTTGTTAATGATTTAAATTCAATAAACGTAAAACAAGAAGGCAGAAAAATTGCTGACGAGTCAAGATTTTCACCAATGAGAACAAATGTAAACTTTGTTGAAATAAAAAACAACAATATTCGTATAGCCACTTTTGAGAGAGGAGTTGAAGATGAGACTCTTGCTTGTGGAACTGGCTCTGTAGCTTCAGCTTTAGCTTTGCATCATTCTGGCAAAATAAAATCTAACGAGATTGTTTTAATTGCAAAAGGTGGTAGATTAAAAGTAAGTTTTGAGTATAAAGATAATTTTTACCAAAATATTATTTTAAGTGGCGATGCAGAACACGTTTTTGAAGGGGAAATTAATATATAAAAAAAGCTGCTCCAACATTGTTAAAGCAGCCCTATAATAATTCTCACAATAGTTTCTTATCTTGGAATATACACTTCTTTTACTTTATCAACTTGTCCGTTTTTGGTAACGTTTAATTCTAAAATAATTTTAGTTATAGTACGTGTATCTCCTAAAAACTCAATTTTAGAAAGTGGGAGATCGTTCACATCTTCTATTCCTCTAATATACACAACATTACCTAAAGAGTCTTCATAATTTTGGGCATCAATTTTTAAATAATAATAATCATAAATTCCCTCTTTAGCTGGTGTATAAGTCAACCCAGAATAATAACAAACTCCTGGATCACCTTTTTTACAAAGATAGCCATATCTTTCATCAAAAGATGCTGGAGATAATTCGGAAGAATATAAATCTGCATTAACTTTAAAATATGTGTTTTTACCACTCCATCTATGTGCATAAACTTTATTAAATCTTAAACGTCCTGCAACTCTTGCATCAGCACTAATAGTTGAAGTATAATTTGTATCGTTAACATGCATAGCTGTTCGGCTTATAAGATAAGAGCCTGCAAACACTTCAGAAACATTAGCAACTCTAAAAGGACGCACATTTGTTGAAACATTACCCGCTAAGTCTGTAGCTGTGTAAGTTAAATTCAACATTTCCTCAACTGTTCCTCTAGTGGCTCTCAAATATCCTTCTTTGTTGAGAGGTAAAACTGTTGTATCAAGTGTAACAACAATATCTTCTGTTTTTGAAGCATTGTCTTCAACAAAAACTCCTGGATCTACATATTTACTCCACAATAATAAGGTTGTATCTTTAGCTTCACCGTGTAAAATTTTACCATCAGGATTTAAAATGTAAATTTTTGGACCATGAGTATCTTCAGGACCACAAGATTGCAAAGCTAAGCCTACTATCATCATTAAAACACTAATAACAAAAACTTTTTTCATAAATTTCTATTTTAAAATATTTTCAAAAATAATCATTTTTAATGTAAAATACAAATGTATTATAAAATTATTATTTTCAAAACAAAATATTTAAGATTTTTACTTTTTTATTAATTTTTTAGTCTTACCTGAATTAATAAAATGGATAAAATAAACTCCTTCGGTTAAATCGCCAAGATTTACTTTACTTATTTCATTATAAACTTTTTGATTTAACACCAATCTTCCCGTCAAATCATATATATTAACAAATTCTTCACTTTCATAGATTTTTACAAAAATAATATCTGAAGTAGGATTTGGATAAATTTCTGGCTCTTGCACGACAAGCTTGTTTGAATAAATTGAGCTATTATCTAATACTCCTATTTTCATTTCATCAATATAAAGTACCGAACCATTATCATTTTTTGTTCTAAATCTTATCACAAGTTTTTCGCCTTTAAACTCATTTAAACTAATATTTATTGTATCAAATTCTGAGGCTTCTATAGGTTTATAAAACTTGTAGTTTGAATTTCCTTCGACAGTTGCAAGATTTTCTCCTCCTTCTGCAAACAAAATTTTATCAAAACTCAAACCACAATCAGTACTAACTTCTATTATTAAACTATCTTTATAAAGATTTAATGTTCTGCGTTTATAAGCATAAGTAAAACTTAAAAACATAGAATCATTTTCTGCTGGCATAGTAATTTCTGGCAAATATAAATCATCTATATTCCAATTTTTGGGAGTATATTCAAGGAAATTAACACCTATAGCTTTATGCTCGTCATTTTCGCCCCAATTCAACATTGACCAAGTAGTTCTATAGTCGGGATTTATTATTACAAATTCTGAATTATCTAAATTTGAAATATTTTCAAAGTTTTGATAATAAGAACTATCAACTTCACTTAACAAAAACACTCTATGATTGAATCCATTATTAAACCTGTCGTATTCAGACAAATCTTCCAATGGTTTTACTATTCCATGAATATAATTTTCTCCTGCTGACAATTCTAAATTTGGATATAAAAACTCAAAACTACTGCCTTCAACTATACTTTCATTAATAGTTGAATCACAAACTATTACTTCATTTAGATAAACTTTAACATTAAAGCCATTTATTGGATTTTCACCAAGATTTTTGATTTTCATTTGAGTATTTAGAAATTTTTCATCTTGACAGACAAAACTTTTTTCTGAAGATGTCAACTCTAAACTCAAATCATATTCATTTGTAATAGGTGGAGCTGGAGTATAAATATTTGACAAATAATCGAAAGCTGCTAGTGCATCAATCATTCCATTTCCATAAATATTATCTTCTCCAGTTTCGCCAAGATCTATTGCGGTTTCATATAAAGCAAGTTTCAGTTCATAAGCTGAAGCCATTGGGAATGCTTCGGCTAATAGCAATAAAGCACCAGAAACATGTGGACAAGCCATAGAAGTTCCTTGTAAATAAGAATAAGAGCTAGCACCACTAGCAGAACGAACACTAACACCAGGGGCAACAACTTCTGGTTTAATTTTTAATCGTCCTTCTTCCTCAACACAAAGTGAAGGTCCTCGACTCGAAAAGTCAGCAATAGGGAAATTTTCAGAATTTCCATTAACAGCTCCTATTGACATTGGATTCACAATATTGTAAGCTAACATTGCTGGAAAACCTGTTGTTCCAGCTCCAGGTCCTTCATTACCAGCAGAAAAAGGAGAACATATCCCAGCTGTTTCTATAGTAACTAAAATTTCTGCTTCAGGTAAATCACAAGCACCAAAGTTGAGTGCTAAATCGTAATTATAGCCCCAAGAATTATTTATTACTCGTGGAACGTCATCACTAGTAGTTTCATCGCCATCAGGATTTAACACCCAATCAAAAACAGCCATAAAATCTGCTGGTGTTAACAAATCAGAATCACTACTTGCAACTGGGTCGCTAGCAATCCATTTCGCATTAAAAGCTACACCTATAGTATCGTTTGTAGTTTTATCCAAACCTAAAACTGTTCCTGTAGTATGAGTTCCATGACTTGAACCTGCATTATCAACAGGTTTAGGATTACGAATTCCATACCAACATTGACTTAAAGGCAAGTAATTTCCTGCAAAATTATCAGAAATAGCTGGATGTGTTGCATGAACACCTGTGTCCATACTCAAAAACAAAATATTTCGTCCTGTGTATCCTTTTTCCCAAAGTTTGTGAGCATTTATTGCTTTTAATCCAGGCTCTGTGCCCCCTACAAGCTTAGGTTCAGAAGACAAAACTCTTTCGGTACCAATAATTTTATAACGTGCTGAATTTATATCAATAAAACGAATTGATTTTTGATCTGCTAAATAATAAACAAAATTTGGTTTTATCTCAATATTTAAAGCATTTGCAGCACGAAAAAATTTTATTTTTCCGACAGCTCTTGAATCTTGATTTAAAATAAAATCTAAGCAAACGGCAAATTCGCTTAAAGAAATTTCTGCATTTTTATTCAACAAATCATTTACAGATTTTGTTCTAAAATCAAAAGAAGCCTTTTTAGCATCTAAATTTCTTGCCAATTCATTTATATCATAATGCGACTGAAAATAAATATTCACATTAATATAATAGCCTTCATGTTTTCCTAATTCCGAAACCAAAGCAGGCGAAAGAACAGATTGGGAAAATAAAAAACCTGACAATAATAATAAATATACAAAAAGTGTAGTTTTCATAATAAAATATTTTGCTTCAAAAATAACAAATCAAATTTATAAAAGAACATAATTATTTTTTTTTATATCTTTACACTTAAATTTTTACTTAAAAATGAAGAAAATTTTTATATTATTTGTTTTATCTATCTTTACACTGCCACTATTTTCACAAGTTGAAGAACCAGTAGATAATCCTGGAGGTGGAGGTTTTGGGGCTATTTTATTAAATTTTAGAAGTTCAGATGAAAACTTCGCTTTATATACAGGCGGTGGCGGAGGTTTTGTTGTTAAAGACTTTAGAATAGGTGCATTTTTTAGTGGAATGGCAAAATCTTTTACTAAAAATGATTCTATTGTTTCTTCGATGAAAATTGGTTGTACTCAAGGCGGTTTGTGGTTTGCTTATCCTTTTTTTAAAAAACATGCCTTACATGGGCTTGCAGAAATGAAATTCAGTATTGGAAATACTAAAGTAATAGATACAAATTGGCAACACCACGACAAAAAAGTTTTCTGGGGTTTTAATCCTTCATTAGCAATAGAATATGATATTTCCGAAGTTTTAAAAATTGCTGCTGGCGTAGAATATCAATACAGTTATTTTCGTAAACTTCCAACATTGTATTCTACCGATGCTTTTTCTTCTCCAGGAGTATTTATTTCTGTAAAATTGGGAACATTTTAAACATAATTTAATTCGCAACTTTATTCAAGGATTTATCATTTGAACTTAGCATATACATTGCAAAAACAGCAAAGAAAACTCTAATATCAACATAAGAACTTGATTTTAAAACATTTAATATTATATAGACCAATACCAACAAATTAATATAATTTGTACCATTTAAGTTCTTTGAAAAAACAAAATATAAAAATATTAAAAATAAAATCAAACCAATTAAACCAAGTTCTACCCAAATTTCAAGAAAAATATTATGAGGATAAGCTCTAAAATCTTTTTGTAAATAAAGAATTCCAAAACTACCAACACCAAATCCATAAATAGATTCAAACTTATTGTTTTTTATTAAATCCATACTAAATTTCAATTGATCAATTCTTGTATCGACAGAAGTATTTATACTACTGCTTTTAGTTGTATTAGAAGTTGTAGGCACACTGCTAGTTTCACTATCAGAAGAAGGCATCAGCAAGCTTATTCTAAATACTGAACGATCAAGTAAAACTTTAACTTCCTTTTCAAAAATAAGGAAAAAAACAAAAAACAATAATACCGTTAATCCACTATATAAAGCTTTTTTAAAATCTGAAAGCAATACTTTGTTATAATAATAACTGTAAATATATTTTATTATAAAAAGTGGAATTAAAAGTAATAATACAAAAATAAATGGACCTCTAGCTCCAAGTAAAAACAATAAAATAATAGTAAGAGTAACTACAAAACTTGAAACAAATAAATTTTTAAAAATTCTTTTTTTAGCTCCCAATATTACCAAAATATTCAAGCCCATAAAACTCGCACAAGACAGATATAATCCTAAAATTGGCTCGTAATAAGTTTTTTTTGAATAACCATCATCTAAATAGTCCAAATAAATTTTTAAAAACCATATGCTCACAAAAATTAAAGTAATAGACACTATTCTAAAAAACTTAGCAATATCAAATCTTTTACATAAAAGTGGAAATCCAAAACCAATAATATTTGGAATAAAAAGTATTACTTTTTTATAAGAATAACTTTCTGACGGTGTCCATATTAAACTCAGCAACATCCACAGATAAAATAGAATTAAAAAAACAAAAGACAATAAAATATTTTTGTTAAAACTAACTGAAATTTTTTCATTTTTAAATTCTATTATAAGTGCAAGCAATAATAAGAAAGAGGCAAGAAAAGTAAAATCAATAGGAAAAGGGATGTTGTAAAAAATCAAAAAACTTTTTATTATTCCTGAAAGATAAAATATTGTAAAAATAACTTCCATTTTAAATTCCCTCTACAATTTCTTTATAAATACTATCCCACCCCTCCCATTCATTTACAACCAAATTACTATTATGCCATAAAAGAACAAAATCACCGTTATAAGATTTTACAATATTAGCTAGTCTTACACTTTCGTTTACACAATCTTGTTGGTTTTCACATCTTGCTCGCAGAGCCTTGTCCATTACAATAAGTGGACGTTCTCTTAATTGTAGTTGATTTCTTAGTTCAACATCAAAAAGTGGAAACTCATAACATATTCCACATCTAAAACCAATATTGGAATTAAAACCCATTCCGGAGTCAATTTTTAAGTTACAAACTTCCCAATCTCTAAAAGTTTGAGGTATTAAATATCTTAAAAAATGTTGCCGTCCTTGAGAGACATCAATTCTTAAATTATACAATCTATTAACTTCTCTTTTAAGTTGCGAAACATTGTTATAGCTTGAGTATGAAGGATGAATTCCTATTATATGATTTCTTTCTTTTATATTATGTATAGTTTTTTTTATTTTTTTATCTAAAATACTGTAAGTAATACCCTCTTCTCCTTTTAACCCTGGTATAAAGTAAAACTCAGATTTAACATTCTTTGTCTCAGAGATGTCCATAAAAAAATCAAATTTATCATAAACATCAGGTGCTTTTTTAAAAATTTGCTTATAAACTGTTTTTAAAGTATTAAAAAATATTTTAAAATTTTTTCTACGAAAAATATCACCTAAAAGTGCCTTAACAATTTTTCCAAATTTATCATATCTAGCAAAAAAGTCAATATCATGTGTTAAAAACAATCGAAAATCTCTTTGCGAAGGGGCAACTTCTATGCCTGCATCATTTAACATTTTAGCTAGAACGCTTATATAATCATTTACTATAGGACGTTTATGAAAACCATATTTTATTGAAAGATTTTCTTTTTCATCAAATCTGTCATGCTTATCTTTAGTTTTATTTGCTATTTCTTCCCACCTAGTAAGCATAAAAAATATAGCTGCTATAATGTCATTTCCACAATAAATAAGACCATCTTCATTTCTAAGTTCATCTTTGCCAAACAGAATGGGAATTGCAAAACTAAAACCTTCACAAGTCATAAAATCCACATCTGTAGGAATATTTATAATATTTTGAAAATACTTATAGCCATCTTCAAAATTAGAAAAAAACACATCGTCAATTATTAGTCTATAATTATCCGAAACAAATCTATAAAGAGGTTCATTATCTGTTAAAATTTCATATTCAGTATTATAAATTTCACCAAAAATATAATTCAGAACATATTTTTTTTCGGCGACAAACTTATTTTGAATAAAAATTTTAATCATAATTTGTGTATGAAATTTCTACAAATATAGCAAAGTATTAAAATTCTGCACAAACTTTTTTCTTTTAAGTTTAAAGTTTTGCATTTATTATAATTTTCTTGCCACTACTCTATATAGCAAATATAAAAAATAAAGATAATATAAACTCAAAACAGACGATAGCAAAATCATAAAACTTATCATATCCCAGTCAAAAATTTTAACAATTCCAAAAACTAACAATGTAAGAACTAACAATCCAATTTGCCAATATAAAGCTACTTTTTGTTTTTCAAAAACCGACAAACTAATTGACAATGGTGCAGTTACAAACCTTATCATAATTAAAGGAATTAATATTTTTGCATAATAACCAGCTATACGCCATTCTTCACCGAATACTAAAGCAAAAAGCCATTCTCCCAAGAAAAATATTACTACAATTATTGGAATTGCCATCAAGCTAAGTTTTTTTAAAGTACTCCAAAACACTTCTTTTGCATGTCCATATTTTTTCATTTGTTCATGAGCTTCTTTGTAATACACATTTTGCATAGAAGTTCCGATAACTGCACTTGGTAGTCCTAAAATTCTATTTGACAGAGAATAATATCCAACCTGAGTAACATTATATAACATAGAGATTAGAACACTCACAAGATTTACAGCCAATACATTGGCTAAAGTTGCAGGCATTTGATATTTTGGAAAATCAACATATCGTTTTGCTTGCATTTTCATATTAGACCAAGAGGTTTTTTTTATAAATAATTTGAGTTTAATTTTAGACATTAAAGGGAATATAGAAACAAGATAGCCTATAATTTGTCCAACAATTAAACCTATTGGTGTTTTTGACAAAAAGCCTAAACCTATCTGAGTTCCAGTTCTGGTACTCGCTCTCCAAATACTGGCAGATGAAATATTTTTATATGATTTTTCGCGAGTATTATAATAACTTAACATATTATATGCTCCTTGCAAAAACACAGTTATTGGGACAAAATACAACCAAAATTTTATTTGTGAATTATTTAACAGACCAGCTATAGTATCGGCAAAAAAGCCTATTAAAATCTGCAAAATTATAGACAACACAAAAGCTATAAGAAAACCAAGACTCATTATATTCCATGCATCTTCTTTTCTATCGGGTAAAACAATGGAAAGCTCATAACGTAAATTTGCAATACTTCCCAAAATTGTTGTTACTGAAACAAAAAGCTCTAAAACACCAAAGTCATCTGGAGAATACATGCGTGTAAGCACAGGCATCAACAACATAGGAATGATTTGTGCTATCATAGTCCCCTTAAAAAGAATAAAAAAATTCTTTGAAAATTCCGACTTTGGAGAAATTATTTTAGAAATCTGTCTAAACATCTTTTAAAAATATTTCACAAAAATAATTAATCGTAGCAATAAACAAGAATTTTTTCACAAAACAGAATATGAATTTTAATTCTAAACTTATTTATATATTTTTGTCAAATAATATTTTCTAGTTAAAAACATGAAGATTTGCCATATAAGTACAGTTCATCCTCGTTATGATGTAAGGATTTTTTTAAAAGAATGTGTTTCTCTATCAAAAAGCTTCAAAGAAGTACATTTAATTATTGCTGATGGACTTGGAGATGAAAAAAAGAACAATGTTCAAATACATGATATTGGAAAACCAAAATCACGAAAAGATAGATTTTTAAACTTTAACAAATTAGCATTAAGTAAGGCAAAAGAATTACAAGCCGAAATCTATCATTTACATGACCCTGAATTACTTAGAATAGCTTTAAAGCTAAAAAAAATAGGAGCAAAAGTTATTTATGACTCACACGAAGATTTACCAAGACAAATTTTAAATAAAACATATATTCCTAAATATTTAAGAAAACTTATTTCAAGAATTATAGAAAATTATGAAAATAAAATTTCTAAAAAGATAAACGGCATAGCTGCTGCAACTCCACATATAAGAGATAGATTTTTAAAAATTAATAAAAACACTGTTGATATTAATAATTTTCCTATAATAGAAGATATAAAATTTAACTCTGATTGGGAAAATAGAGAACTTGCAATAGGATATATTGGTGGCATTTTTAAAACAAGAGGCATATTTGAAACTCTTGATGCTATCAATAATACAGATATAAAACTTCATTTGGCTGGTAATTTTTCACACTCTCAATTAGAAACAGAGTGCAAATCACATCCAGCATGGAAACAAGTTGAGTTTCACGGTTACCTAGACAGAAATGGAGTAAATGAATTATTAAAAAAAGTTAGACTTGGAATGGTTATTTTAGAAGCAACACCTAGTTATATAGTTTCGTTACCAATAAAAATGTTTGAATATATGGCAGCAGGTTTACCAGTAGTTGCGTCAAACTTTCCTTTATGGAAAAGCATAATTGAGGAAAATAATTGTGGAATTTGTGTTGACCAAACAAATCCTGAAGAAATTAGAAACAAGCTATTAGCATTAATTTCAAATGATGACAAACTAATTGAAATGGGCAAAAACGGACGCAAAGCTGTTGAGTTAACTTACAATTGGGAAGTTGAAGAAAAGAAATTGGTTGAATTTTATAAAAATTTAAACAATTAAAAACTATGAGTAACTTGGTATCTATAATCATACCCACTTATAACGAGGAGAAAAATATCCGCGAATGCTTGAATTCTGTTCTCGAATTTAATTATCCACTGAATAGTCTCGAAATTTTTGTTGTAGATGGAATGAGTGAAGATAAAACAAGAGAAATTGTTTTAAATGAGTTTTGTGCATTACATCCAAACATTAGACTTCTCGACAACCCAAAACGAACAGCTCCATTTGCATTTAATATTGGCATAAAAGAAAGTAACGGTGATTATATTGTAATTATTGGAGCGCACTCATCCTATAGTAAAGATTATATTAAAAATTTAATATCATGGCACAAAAAGCTTGATGCAGCTAATATTGGTGGTGTGATGCAAACAGAAGTTAGAAATAAAAACAAAACAACGTCAGCAATTATTAAAGTTTTGAGCAACAAATTTGGTGTAGGAAATGCAAACTTCAGGACTGGTTCCAAAAAAGTAGTTGCCGTAGATACTGTTGCTTATGGATGTTATAAAAAAGAATGTTTCGACAAATTTGGTTTGTTTAACGAAAAACTTACACGAAATCAGGATATTGAGTTTAATAAAAGACTAATCAAGGGAGGCGAGAAAATTTACCTAGTCCCTAATGCCACATGCACTTATTACGCTAGAGAGACATTTTCAGGTATTGCTAAAAACAATTTTCAAAATGGAATGTGGAATATTTTAACAGTTTTTTACACTAAAGATTTTAAATCTTTATCACTTAGACATTTTGTTCCTTTATTCTTCGTATTAGCATTATTACTTCCTTTAATTCTTGCTTTGTTTTACTGGCAATTTGTTTTTGTAAGTGCATTAGCATTGGTGTTATATTTACTATTAATTATTAGTGTTTCAATAAAATTAAACGATAAATCAACAAGCTTTTTAAATTTGGTTTTTACTTTTTTCACTTTACATATTTCATATGGTACCGGTTCTTTGATAGGAATATTAAAATTACCTTTACTAGCTATAAAAAAAGAATAAAATGGCTGATTATATTAAAAATTTAAAAACAGAAATATCTAAATATTTAAAAACAGATAATATTTATTTTCACTATAAAGGAAGAGTTTCGCTTTATGTTATTTTACAAGCAATGAACGTAAAAGAAGGTGATGAAGTTATTATCCCAGCTTATACTTGCGTAGTAGTTCCAAATCCCATAATATATTTAGGAGCAAAGCCTGTTTATGTTGATATTGACAAAGACAATTTATGTATGGACATAAATCTTCTAGAAAAAAACATAACAGAAAAAACAAAAGTTATTATCTGTCAAAATACTTATGGACTCTCTGCAAATGTTGATACAATAGTTGAAATTGCAAAAAAGCATAATTTATATACTATCGAAGATTGCACACACGGTTTTGGTGGATTTTATAAAAACCAACCCAATGGAAGTTATTGCGATGCCGCCTTTTACTCAATGCAATGGAACAAACCTTTTTCGAGTGGCATAGGAGGATTTTTAACAATTAATAATGCTGAACTATTAGAAAATATCAATAAAATAGACAGACAAAAAGCTAAACCTGGATTTTTAACAAAATTAAATCTAAAACTTTTGTTTTTTGCTAAAAGATATTTTCTGAATAACACTACATATTGGTTTTTGTTAAATTTTTACAGATGGCTAAGCAAAAATAATTTAGTTACTGGCTCTTCGTCTGGTAATGAAATTTCAGATATTAAAATGCCAGACAACTTTCTAATGGATTACTCGCAAACCCAAGCTAAAGAAGGATTACGCAATATAAAAAAACTACCAAAATTATTAGCTTTAAGAAAAGACAATGCCTTAAAATACACTGAATTTTTATTAAAAAACAATAAAGTTTTTGTAAAAAAAGATTTATTTGAAAATCACTCTTTTTTAAAATATCCTATTTTAGTAAAAAATAGAGACAAATTTTTTGACTTAGCCCGCAAACATAAAATTGAACTTGGAGATTGGTTTAATTCTCCAATACACCCAGTTCAAAACAACTTTGAAAAATGGGAAATGTATCCCGAAAAATATCCTATTGCAAACTACACCTCACAACATGTAGTTAATCTTCCAACAGATACAAAAAAAATTAAAAAAGTTTTGTCTTTTATGGAAAAATTTATTGATGAAATCTTATAAATTTCTATAGTTCAAAATTTATTACTACTTATTTATTGCTTTAATTTTCCTTTTTAAATCAATAAATATTGCTATGCAAAAACCTAGAAACGCACCTAAGAAAGTAAAAACCAACAAACTTTTAATAACAGATGATTTAGAAGTATCAAAAACAATATTGGCATTAATAATTTGAAAACTTGTTAAACCCGATAATTCTTTTTCTAACTCTCTTTTTCTCTCAACCAAAGTCAACATTTCGCTGTAAGTATTGCTAATTGAAAGATTTGAAGCTAATTGTGCATTTTTCAACATAGCATCTTGCAAATTATTTAGTTTTGAAATTTCATTATCTATAATTGCTATATAGTCAGTTAATTCTTTCTTTTTATAATTTACTTGTCTGTTAATGTATTCTATATCATTTAAAAAATCTATTATTCCATTACAAATAACTTTAATATTTTCTTTTGAAAACACTTCCAAATTAACTATTAAAGTTCGATTTACTGTTGTATCAAAAGAAAGGGCATGTATTGAAGCTGCTACATCAGAGTTAATATTTAATTTATTGGCTACACTATCATTTTGATTGTTTTTAATATGAATTTTTAAAGGTTCTAACAATTCATAAACTATTCTATTGTCAACTATAGGACTTGAAGCAATAAGTTTTGTTTTATAAACTTCTTTAGAACAATAAAAATGAATAAATCCTCCAATTACTCCTAGTATAGTAAATATCACTAAAACTAAAAAATATTTTTTTATAAAATTTACAATTCTAGCTATCAGTGTTAAAATATCAATTTCTTTATCTTGATTTTTCATAATACTTTAAATTTTCTTATCAATTAAATATACATTTCTATCATTTGCAGAGCGTGAAATAAGTTCGCCTAAAAATCCTGTAAGGAATAAAAGAGTTCCTATAATCATAGATACCAATGCTAAATAAAAAAATGGATTTTGAGTAATTCTCTCAATCACAATTCCTCGATTTACTGCAACTAACTTATTGATGCCTAAATATAAACTAATAGCAAATCCTATAAAAAAGACTATTGTTCCTAAAACACCAAAAAAATGCATTGGTCTTTTTCCAAACTTAGAAATAAACATTACAGACATCAAATCTAACGGACCACGAATAAATCTTTCTAGTCCAAATTTTGTTCTTCCGTATTTTCTTTCTCTATGATGAACAACTTTTTCGCCTATTTTTTTAAATCCTGCCCATTTTGCTAAAACAGGAATAAACCTGTGCATATCGCCATAAACTTCTATACTCTTAACCACTCTGTTTTTATAGGCTTTAAGACCACAATTCATATCGTGAAGTTTTATTTTGGTCATTTTGCGAACTACAAAATTATAAAACTTGCTTGGAATATTTTTCGACAAAACTGGGTCGTGCCTCACTTTTTTCCAACCCGAAACTATGTCATAATCTTGTTCTACAATCATTTTATAAAGTTCGGGTAGCTCATCGGGGTCATCTTGTAAATCTGCATCCATAGTAAAAACCACATCACCTCTACATGCTTCGAAACCTACTTGCAATGCAGCAGATTTCCCATAGTTTCGTCTAAATTTTATTCCTCTAATTTGTGGAAATTTTTCTTTCAAATTTTCAATAATTTCCCAAGAATTATCAGTACTACCATCGTCAATAAAAATTATTTCAAACGACTTTTTATCGTTTTCTAAAACTCTTATTATCCATTCCGATAGCTCAGTCAAAGACTCTGCTTCGTTTAAGAGAGGAATTACAACAGAAATATCTAATTTTTCATTATTCATTTTCCACACCTTTCATTGCTTCTGCAAAAGCATCAGTATTTTTCTTAATAAAAGCAGAACTTATCAAAGCAACAATAAAACCTTGAATAAAAGTTGAAAAAACAGTAGATATTGACAAAGCTATTAACACCATAAGCATAGTGCCACCAAGCAACTTAGAATATGAAATATAACCACCATAAAAATTATTTCGATAATACCTTTGAACAAAAACAATACTAAGCACAAAAACCAACATACTAATCCAACCAAACCATTTTGCATCGCTAAGATCAAAAGCATAAGCAATAACGCTCATTAAAATAATAGGTAAACTAATAATAGCACCTAAGCTCAAAATCATTTTTGTTTTCTTTCCCATGTTTTTCAAATTAAATTAAACTCCAAAGATATTCAGATTTTTTAAAAAACTCACTATTTTTTTTGTTTTTAAAATAATTTATATATTTTTGCATCGGGTAAGTCTTATACGACCAGCTCCCGCTGAACTCCCCCAGGTCAGGAATGAAGCAAGGGTAGGCGGTCGTAGCGGTGCGATATAAGTAGCTTACCCTTTTTTATTTTATTTTTAAACAAGTTTTTATTTTACTCAAACTCTAACAAAAATTTCATAATCGACCAGTGGAATATTCCCTTAAAGGTATTTTCAGCAAATTCATCCATTGAAACAACATATTTGGGATTATTATCTGGAATTTTTAATAGATTTCCAAACTCCCGCTCGTGAGTTTTTTCATCTACAATAATGTATGCAACTTGTATATATGTGGTTTTGCCTTGTTTTTCGGCAATAAAATCCACCTCGCTATCTCCAACTTTTCCAACAAAAACCCTATATCCATGAGTACGCAAATGATGGTAAACTAAATTTTCGAGTACCTTATTTATATCTTTCTGTTGAAATGGAATAATAGCATGACGCATTCCTAAATCCTCAAAATAAAACTTGTCGCCTACTTCAAAAATCTTTTTACCTCCAATTTCTTTTCTTTTCACTCTTTCTATATAAAATACAGACTCTAAATAGACCAAATAATCTAAAACAGTTTGTGGTATAATGTTGATTTGCTGCGATTTAAGATAATCGCTAATTTTTTTCGCAGAAACAATAATGCCAACATTATCTGCCAAAAATTCAATTAGATTATGCAAAAAATTTACATTCCTAATATTATATCGAGCTACAACATCACGCAAAATAATACTATCATAAATATTTTTGAGATATTCGTAATATACATCTTCATTTTTACGCAAATTTACAAGATGTGGCATTCCACCATATTTTATATAATCGTACAAAGTTTGATTTGAAGCCGACAATTTGTGAAAATCTAAAAATTCTTTATAACTAAGCGAATGAATGCGAAACTGGATATACCGACCGGCTAATGCGGTAGCTAATTCTCCAGACAAAAGTTTTGCATTACTACCTGTGCAATAAATATCGAAATTACCATCAGATTGAAGACTTCGTAGTGCCAATTCGTAATTTTCAATCTCCTGCACTTCGTCAATAAAAAGATAAGTTTTTACTTGCAAATTCACTTTTTCCTGAATATAAACTATCAAATCATTATAGTCTTTGATAAAATCAAACTCATATTTTTCCTTATCAATAAATAAGATTTTAGCATCAGGATAACGAGACGAAATCTCTTGACTAAGTTGCTTTAAAATATAACTCTTGCCCACTCTGCGTTGTCCTACAAGAATTTTTATTAACCTATCATTGATAAAAGGCTCAATTTTTGAGAAGTAATAAGGACGATATTTAACAGTATTTAGCATATGTTTATGTTATAAAAGAAAGAAATTTAATTTTTCAATATGTTTATGTTATAAAAGAAACTTTTTGCAAATATAAATAAGTTTATCTTATAACGCAAATTAGTCTTAATTTTTAAACAATTTTAACAAAATAAACTTCTCAATTACAATAAAATTACTATTTTTACGCTTTTATTTTTAATTCATAAAATAAATATAAACTATGACTGAAAAATTATTTAAACGACTAGATTATGCAGTCGGCTGGTTCACTTTGCCTGTAGCTGCAAAGAGTAGGCGGTTGTAGCGGTGCGATATAAGTAGCTTACCCTTTTTTATTTTATTTACATTAAAACAAAATACATGAAAAAACTACAAATTCATATGATGTAAATAAAAAAATGTATATTTGCATTAAATTTTAAATTATTTTTAAGTATTAAATTAATAAAAAATATGAAAGCACGATTTTTAATTTTAGCAATAATTGTTGCATTTTTAACAGTTAATATAGGTTGTAAAAAAGAAGGCTGTACAGATCCTTTTGCGACTAATTACGACTCTGAAGCAGAAAAAGATGATGGTTCATGCACATATCCACAAGTTGACCCAAATCCTGACCCAAATCCTGACCCAAATCCTGACCCAAATCCTGACCCAAATCCTGACCCAAATCCGAACACAGATCCAAGAGAAGCTTATTTAGGAAGCTATTGGGTTACAGATAGCACATGGATGATGGGTGAGTATAGTGGAGAAACTTCTTATACTCTCCAAATTACAACAGGTAATACAAAAAGCGACACTATATACTTAAACAATCTTTTAAATAGAGGAAAATCATTCTTTGCCATAATGGCAGGAAGTAACTTTTCCATACCATCGCAACAAGTAGATGGACCGTATTATATTACAGGTAGTGGTAACTTTAACAATAATGTGATTACCTATAAAACTTCAGGCGACATTTACGAAAATAGAGGCACTGGAACGAAACAATAAAAAAGAGATTAATTTACACTCATACCGTGTTATTTATTAAAAATTAAATAATTAGTAAAACATAAATTGTCAATGTTAATAAAAATTTATAAAAGCAAATAAACTATTAAATATTAATAATATTTAGAATTGCAATTACACAATAAAAATTGAAATTTACCGTTTCTTTATTATATAAAAATTTTAAAATAATTTTATAATGAAAGCACAACACATGTTTTATCCACATCTTATTGTAAGTAACGTTAGTAAAATATCAAATGATATTACAACAAACAATGTTATTACTTATTCTTCAACTCCTAGTCAATTTATGTCAAGCCTTATTGACCTTAAAGAAAATGGCGATTTTTTGGATAGTTTCATAACAGTTGCAAAAACGTATAAGGATCAAAATGCTGATTCTATACTAAAGAAAAGCGAATTATTAACACTATTTCCTCAATACGATATTATTCTTGAAGCTCTAAACAATAAAGACACTGAATACTTTCTAAATTTAGATTCTAACATTTTCAATGCTATTTCCAATGAACTAAGTTTTTGGGACAATTCAATAGCCTCGTTTATTCTAAATGACAAAACTTCCATTGCTAATGATCTAACAAATTCTGTAAAAATCATAAGCTTGTTGAAAAGAATTCAAACTGGACTTCTTAATACTCCTGAGAAGATACTTACATTTTGGAATAAATCATATTTAGCTTATCCTTCATCTATTTTTCCATTACCTAAAAAAGAGATTAAAGTTCCTGAAGTTCCTACCCCTAATCCCCCTACAGCATCAAGATTAAATGAACTACAGCACAATTTAAATACTCTAAATTTGGCAAGAAAAGAAATTTTAAAGGCATTTAAATTTCAAAACCAAAAATTACAATTTACAAAAGCAACTAAAGAGGAATATCAAAATTTTTTGCAAGCAAGTATAAACGAAGATAAACTAAGAGACAATGTTTTGAAACATGATATTTCTATTAATTTAGACCAAGAATTTGAGGCATATTCAAAAGAGAAAAATAGTGAAGAATTAATGCCAGACTATTACAATCTACTTCCTAAAGAGACTTTAGATTTATTAAAAAATTTAGGTTACACAGATACAAACATAAACGTTGATCACACTATTTCATCTATTGATGCACAAGTTTCAGAAATAAGTTCAGAAATGGCACAATATATAAAACCTGATCAGCAAATATTAATCGGCACTACACTTATCTCTGTGAACAATTCTGTTTATGAAGACGTTTTGTGTAATAATCAAGAAATTCTAAGTCATTGCGAACTATTAAAAAAACTTATTTCAGAAACACCAGATAAAACATATGTTCAAATTCTTGGTATGGGTAACTACAATATAATTAAACAAGAATTACTAAGATACGAAGCTGATGAAATTGCTGAAATAGAAAATATTTTAAAAGGAGAATCAAAAGAAAAAACACATAGAAATTTAAAAATACGAGAAGACAGTTATTATATAGAAACAGAAACATCAGAAGAAACTGAAACCAATTTTAGAACTGCTGATAGATTTGAAATGTCCAAAGAAATTAATTCTATGATTTCGCAATCAACCCAATTAGAAGCAGGTCTATCGTTAAGTGTGGGTTATGGTCCTGTAAAACTAACCGCTAACGTTGGATATGCTACAGCTTCATCATCTGCCGAAGCAACCTCTACGGCAGTAAGCAATGCAAAAGAAGTAACTCAGCAAGCAATGCATAGGATAGAAGAAAGAGTGCTAGAAAAAAGAGCTGTTAAAAATATAAACGAAGTAGAAGTTATAAATCTTCATAAAATTGACAATTCAACAGATGAATATGCTTTTATTATTGGGTAGATAAAGTATATAAAAATCAGATTTATAATTTGGGGAAAAGACTTATGCTTGAATTTCTAATACCTGAGCCAGCTGCTTATCATATATATAGTAATGCTTTCTCTAAAAAAGAAGGTGTAACTATAGCAAAACCTATCGACCCTAAAACACACTCAAATGAAGGTCTTATAAATCCGCTTAAATCATTTAAAGACATTGACAGATCTAATTACCATTTATGGGCTACTTTATATAATGCTCATGATATTCCCATTCCTCCTACAGAATTCGTAATTATAGCAAAATCTTATGCGTTAGACTATACTCCAGGAGGAAAATTATGGCACAGCAAAGAATTTAATGATTTAACTGTCCCTGCTGGATACGAAGCAAAAATTGCCGAAGTAAGAATTGCTTTTTCTAGTGGAAGCAATAGGTATATTCAAGGATATATAGGCAGGCATTTTATACATACATATTCTAATGGTCATGGAAGAAAAATTATACTTAATAATGAAACAGATATAGTACCATTCTCAATAAGAGGTAATTTTGATGAATATGCAATTAACGTTGAAGTAATATGTCAACTTTCGTCAAATGGATATGAAAAATGGCAAAAAGAAGCATATGGAACTATCATAAATGCCTACAATACCATGAAGTCAGAATATGACAATCAAGTTGCTAGTTTAGAAACATCAATTTCAATCTCTGGACAAAATCCTGCAGAAAATAGAAAAGTTGAGAAAACAGAATTAAAAAAATGGGCAATTGAGCTACTTACACTTCAACGATTCGAGGGTTTTAATGCAATGCATAGAGCAATAGATGGACATCCAGAAATAAATTTTAATGAAGCAATCAATGAAGGAAATTTTGTTAAGTTCTTTGAACAATCAATAGAATGGGAAAATATGACTTACTTATTTTACCCTTATTTTTGGGGTAAAAGAGAAAGATGGTCAACAATTCGCCAACTAAGTGATACAGATCATTCTTTTTCAGAGTTCTTAAAAGCTGGGTATGCAAGAGTTGTCGTTCCTGTTAATCCTAAATTTACAGAAGCAATATTGCATTACTTAAATTCTGGCGAAATATGGCTTGGCGAGGCTCTTCCTGCATTAAATGACGAATTGTATTTATCTATTGTTGATGAGATTACACAATCAAATAACAATACTGATGGCATTCCTATAGGAGAACCTTGGGAAACTAGAATTCCAACAAATCTTGTTATGCTAACAGATAAAATTCCAGAAAATTTGCCAGGTTGCGGTAGTTAAAAATATTAAACTATAATGAATAAGCCAAGTTATATAAATATTTATCAAACTATAAGTCCTAATAAATTCTACGCTTATAGTAAATGGATACCTGAAATTTGTTTTGGAATTAAACTGGGTTCTAATGAACAATCATCTTTTATAAGCAACCATATAAACGGTCACTTTTCATATAACGTTAATCCAAAATATTATCCAATATCAGCGACACCTCAAACAGAACAAGAAGCAAAAAAATATCTCTATAAAGCAATCAACGAATTTAATTCAAAATTATCAAATGTAAGTAAAAACAACAGTGCGTTTCCAAAAGATTTTCCTTCCTTATTTAATAACAACCATATATCGTTAAAAGGAATAGAACCTACATATAATGAGCAATGTACCCATATCATTAGTTGGCGTGCATTATTTGGTATTGAGTTAAAAACTTTTTCATCTTCAAGTCCATACGAAAACAAATCGAACAAAACGACATTAGAGGGTGAGTCAATTATCATCGAAATTTCAGGCAATAAAATCGTTGTTTTAAATTACAATCATACTCCCATTATAAAGAGGAAGGAATCTTTAATTATCCCTGATGAAAACTCATATTTTATCTACAAAAAGATTAATCAAAATACTATTGCACCATATTATTTAACTTCTAGAGGATACATACCTGCCTGTAAGGATAGTGTAGCTTTATTAACACAACCTGTAAGTTATGGTTGGCTAAATCCAATAAGTACAGAAAAAGGATTATGTAAAAGTAGAATAACACTATCAAACATCATACAGCCAAGCAACGATTTACCGGGTTCTGCCAAAATCGTAATCTCCATGGATTATAGAATTATTACTTTAGGAGAAGGAGCTGTTGATAACATCTCAATTATTAATTCAGAAGAGTTTTCAAAATTATTTAGACTAGGCAATGCACCTGGTGAATATAATAACTTTCTAAAAGTAAAGTCTCTGCCAACTAATGAATCTATTGCTATTTTACTAACAAAAGAAGAGGAGCGTCTGAGTAAAAAGTTAGATAAAACTACAAGAAAACCAATTTTTAATAATTACTACAAGGTGCAAATTGAATATCAATTTAACCTTGACACAACATCAAACCTTAATTTATGGGAAGGAATTAAATGGTTGATAAAATGTCCCCACTCTAGAGGGTTAATATCACTGCTACCCTTTGATAAAGCTGTTGAAAATTGGTATCATTACAATAATACTTTAACCTTAGATGACATAAAAAATGAAATAAAAGAAGAAAAAGATTACTATAACGAAGAAGATATACACACAATATTTATTCTAACAAAAAAGGAATCTATTCTACCATTAAGGGCGGAAATTTACATGTTTTTTTTAAAAAATATAATTGCAGATAATACTGCTAAATATTCTAATAGTAATTTATTTATATCTACAAAAAGCCGTGGATTTCTTGATAATAAATTCATTTTTTCAAACCAAGAATTTATATTATTTTTAAGTTCAATAGGATCCTCACTATATTTAGACAAGTTAGATGATAATTCTAAACCTTGGAAAGAAATAGAAGAATTGGATCAGTATATCAATGAAAAATTACCTATATTTATCGAACATCTTATAACAGATTCTATTAAAAGATTTAAAAAACTCAAAGCACAAATAGCAGCTACCTCCATAATAGGTGCCACACCAGAAGGAAACAATGTGGATATAAAACAAAATATTATAATTTTAAACCACTTACTTTTTGGAAAAAGTTCAATAAATAAAAAGTTTTATTTTGGAGGAATGACTCCAACTGAAGTTTTAGTTCACGAGGTTGGTCATAATCTTGCTAGCTCCTTTGTACATAAATACACAACTAAAGAATTAGCAGAAGGTGCTAATGATGGAACATATGAATATAATCAAGTAGGCTTACAAAGCAATGAAAACAAAAAAATTTATCCTACTTTACTCGACAATACCATACAAATTATAAACTGTAAAGTTTCACCACGTTGTTAATGAATTTATCCCCCTGCTTTTGCTCATGGAGCTTAGCGGAATGAGCAAAAGCAGGGGGATTTGGTTTTAAAATGATAACTTGCT
>Ga0255341_1000785_pt1 | contig 49653 bp, 20 predicted proteins | sample wastewater_treat_8_FD_192418 | JGI IMG/M metagenome (GOLD analysis project Ga0255341, IMG submission 192418) | Wastewater microbial communities from Lulu Island WWTP, Vancouver, Canada - plant12 | ecosystem: Engineered > WWTP > Wastewater > Unclassified | place: Canada: Vancouver, British... | reverse complement strand
TTTCTAATTGCATATTCCTAACTGCCACTTAAAACCCTCCCAACTTGTATTTGTTATTGTTAATAATCCTATCAAGTATGGAAGGGTTTTACACTACGGTATTTATTCCATCGCTTACAATAAGTTCAAGTAAAATTTTCATTTTTTTTTCTTTTTTTATTATAATTTGATATAATCTATTTGATATTTGGCATTTTATATCACTATTATCCTGTATGAAAATATCATTAACATTATTTGTATATAATACAAATTTTACATTATTGCCATTTATTATATTTATGAATTGTGTAAAAATATTAGTTGATTGATGGGAGGTGCTGTTAAACATATTTAAGAATTAATAGATTTTATATAGAATAAATAGAACTCATATCTAATAATGTCCGAGGTTATTGATAAACATTCTTTTTTGTATCGAGATTAGTTAATCTAAAAAAGCTGTAAGTTGGTAAGGTTTAAATATTTATAGGGGGTGTACATAAAAATGCAAAAAATCAAAAGCATTATTTCAATTGTATTAGTCTGCTTAATGATGCTGGTCAACTTTCCTGAAACAATTTTTGCTCAGCAAAACCATTTGGATTTATTACATAGTCATGAAGCTTTATGCGATGATGTTAATAATGATTGCGATGAGCATGGTCATGAGTCTTTGTGTAATAGCGGACATGAAGACTGTGATAGTAATTGCGATGAGTCATTATGCGATAGTGATCATGAAGAATGTGACGATTCTATATGCGGTTGTGACTTGAATGCTGTAAAAATTGCTGTTTTTGATTCAGGTATCGACGAAGTTGAAACATCCGGAAGTGTTTCATTTGTTGAAGATACAGAAATTTTAAGCACACATGGAAACACAATAGCACGTAATTTAAAAAGCATGATTCCAAATGCTAAATTGTATGATGTAAGAATACTTAACAATAATAATGAGGGTACCTACAGCAGCTTTGCTAAGGGAATAGACTGGGCTGTTGAAAATGGCATGGACATTATATCTCTTAGTGCTATAGGATTTGAAGCATCCAGTATTATTGAAGAAGCTCTCAAAAAAGCAGAGGATAATAATATTCTTGTGATAGCTGCTGCAGGTAATGAATCGAATGACATACCTTTATATCCTGCTGCATACTCTACAGTAATATCAGTAGGTGCTGTAAATGAAGACGACCAAATTGAAAAATACTCAAATTACGGAGAATACGTTGATACATATGCAATTCCCTTGTCTGAAGGAACATCGTTCTCAACACAGTCCATAGTAGCAAAGGCGGCAAAAATAATAGAATCCGATCCATCCATTTCTGTAAAAGAAATCAGAAAACAAATTACCAATGGAAAAATTAAAAATGAAATTAAAGAAAGCAGTGCAGTTGATGGCGTATTATATGCTGCTGCAACATGTATTCATTCATTTAACGGAACATATATAATTGTAAAAGGTCCAACATGTACAGCTCAAGGTAAAAAGGAAGGCAAATGTAATAAGTGCGGTGCAGTAATTTCGACAGTTGCAATTCCCGCATTGGGTCATTCATACGGATCATGGACAACGACAAAGGCTGCAACCTGTACAGCAGCCGGAAGCAGAAAGAGGACATGTACAAGATGCTCTGTATCCCAGACAGAAACAATAGCAGCTACAGGGCATACTTTCAACGGATCGTTTACAATTGTAAAAAATGCAACATGTACAGCAGCCGGTACAAAGGAAGGCAGATGTAACAAATGTAATGCAGTGGTTACGACAGTTGCAATTCCCGCATTAGGCCATAATTATGGATCATGGACAACGACAAAGGCTGCAACCTGTACAGCAGCCGGAAGCAGAAAGAGGACATGTACAAGATGCTCTGTATCCCAGACAGAAACAATAGCAGCTACAGGGCATACTTTCAACGGATCGTTTACAGTTGTAAAAAATGCAACATGTACCGAAGAAGGTATAAAAGAAGGCAGATGTAACAATTGTAGTGCAGTTGTTTCAACGGTTTCAATACCTAAAATAGACCATAATTATGGGTCATGGGTAGAAGTGCAAGCAGCAACATGTACTACTAACGGAGGAAAAATAGGAACATGTTCAAGATGTAACGGAAAGATTTCACAATCAATCCCTGCAACAGGACACATTTTTAATGGTTCATTTATAATAGAAAAAGAGCCTACATGTACAGATGAGGGAACAAAAGTCGGTAAATGTAATAATTGTGGTGCGGTGGTAACTAGAGTCAGTATTCCACCCCTAGGAGGAACACATTCATTTAACGGATCATTCACAATTGTAAAAAATGCAACATGTACCGAAGAAGGTATAAAAGAAGGCAGATGTAACAATTGTAGTGCAGTTGTTTCAACGGTTTCAATACCTAAAATAGACCATGATTATGGGTCATGGGTAGTAGTGCAGGAAGCAACATGTGTTACTAACGGGGGAAAAATAGGAACATGCTCAAGATGTAACGGAAAGATTTCACAATCAATCCCTGCAACAGGACACAGTTTTAATGGTTCGTTTATAATAGAAAAAGAGCCAACATGTACAGATGAGGGAACAAAAGTCGGTAAATGTAATAATTGTAGTGCGGTGGTAACTAGAGTCAGTATTCCACCCCTAGGAGGAACACATTCATTTAACGGATCATTCACAATTGTAAAAAATGCAACATGTACCGAAGAAGGTATAAAAGAAGGCAGATGTAACAAATGTAATGCGGTTGTTTCAACTGTTACAATACCTAAAATAGACCATGATTATTCATGGACAGTAGTGCAGGAAGAAACATGTACCACTAACGGAGGGAAAATAGGAACATGCTCAAGATGTAACGGAAAGATTTCACAATCAATTCCTGCAACGGGACACAAATTCAATGGTTCATTTGTAGTGGAAAAGGAACCGACATGTACTGACGAAGGTACAAAGGTTGGAAAATGTGACAATTGTGGAATTGTGCTTACAAGGACCAGCATTCCGTCTCTTGGAAGAGCCGGACATTCGTTCAATGGTTCATTTACCATTACAAAGAAGCCTACATGTACAGATAAAGGATCAAAAGAGGGAAAATGTGATGTATGTGGTGCAATTGTAGCAACTGTTGATATTCCGCCACTTGGAGGGAACCATGTATTTAATGGCTCATTTACCATTATTAAGGAGGCTACATGTACTCAAGACGGAAGAAAAGAAGGAAGATGCACAAGGTGTAATAGTGTGATTACATCCATCAGTATTCCGGCAGGACATAGTATAATAAAATCCACTTTAAAGACTTCACCCGGAAATGAAACAATATATGGGTTTGATATGGAGGGCAGCACTATTAAAGTTAATGCAACATGTTCAAGGTGCGGTAATGTGGATCTTACTAATAAGGTAGCTTTTACAAGCAGCAATGAAAACATTGCAAAGGTTTCAAACGGAAAATTGGTAAGCGGGTCAAGAGCAGGAAGTGCTGTAATAACTGCAAACTATGGAACTTACAGAGCTACGTGTAATGTAGTAGTAAAGTCACCATGGGAAGCAAAATTTCGTTATTTGACAATAACTCCGAGAAGTGAAACAATAACCGAATTTAACAAACGCGGTTCAAAGCCAAAAGTTACTGCTGTTTATGACAGTGGCACTCAAGATGTTACATCACATGTAACTTTTACATCGAGTAACAGTAATATTGCATATATAGACAATGAAGGTTATATAAAAAGCGGTGCAATAACTCAAGGAACGGCTACTATAACTGCAACATATGAGGGTATGACAGTAGCTTGCAGCGTCACAGTGGATATGAACGGTGAACCGGAAAAGAAACCTATTAGTCTAGGTAAAACTACTGGCTTAAAAATTCCGGATAATTTACCTGTTATAGGTGGTACAGAATTAAAATTAGGCTTTGATTTTATTCCGGCTACAGTTCAATTCGGAAAAGAAGAATTTAAAATCGCTGTCGGTATAGAAGATGAAAAATTGCTTAGTGAGAAATGGAATGATTTTAAAAAGACATACGAAGAAGCCAAAAAAAGGGTTGAAAAAGCAAAGTCTTTTCTGAAGACACATGGGGGTAAAAAATCAGGCTTCAGCATTTTAAAAGGATGGGAACCTGGAGCGGAAATATTTGGCTATATTGAAGGCGTAATGATAAACGGTGTACCTACAGTTACCAAAGGTTCAATAACTTGTATGCTTGAAGCAAACTATACAAATCAATCCCAATATTTTATAGGACCTATACCGGTTTATCTTGAGATAGGTGGCGGAATAAAGCTTGAATCGATATGTGAAATATCACATTATTCTAAATCGTCAAGCCAAATACAGACCAGATCCGAATTTAAGATTAAACCAAGATTTGAAATAGGTGGCGGGGTTGGTATAGCAAATGTTGTTACCGTGGGAGGAACAGGTGAAGCTGAGCTTGAATATTTGTTCCACACCTATGAAGATTATAGAAAAATAACATTAACAGGGTCTTTGAATTTAAAAGCTAAAGCTTTGATTTTTGAAGCTGAAAAAACAATAGCAAAGGGAGTATGGGTTCTTTATGAAAGCAATAAGAGTCAGACTCAAAACTATATGGCTCTTCCTCCTGATGATGAAGAAAAATTTAATATATACAACAATGGCGAGTATTCATTAATGAAGAGGGATTACTTAAACAGGTCTTCAGAATGGTATGGTGACAAAAGTCAGTATATGTCAGGAATTTATTCAGCTCCTGATTTTACAAATAAAGATACCAAGGTATTAGGAACTAATGTATTCCCTGATGCTCAGCCTCAGTTAGTGAATTATGGTGATGGTCATATATTGGTTTGGATTACTGATAATCCCGATAGAGATTCAGCCAATAGGACAATGCTGGTATATTCAATATATGACAAAGAAAGCAATTCTTGGAGTGAACCTGTACCGATAGATGATGACGGCACAGCAGACTTTTATCCTAAATTGGCATCTGATGGAAGCAATATATATGTTGTTTGGCAAAACAGCAATACAATATTTAACGAGAATATTACACTTGAGCAGGTTGCAAAAGCCGGAGAAATTGCTGTAAGTAAATTTGATGTGGAATCAAATGCATTTACAAAACCGGTTATTGTGACACAAAACGATTTGCTTGATACATTGCCTCAGGTTGTTGTAGATGGAGATAAGACTTATATAACATGGATAAGCAACAATCAAAATGATATTTTCGGTACTAAGGGTAAAAACTCAATATATTACAGCGAATTGGAAGGGGATTCATGGGCAAGTCCTAAATTGCTTTGCGAAGGATTAAATGCTGTTCCATCAATTAATGCAGGTTTTATGAACGGTTCATTCACTGTTGCATATGTAGTGGACGGTGACAATAACCTTGAAACTATAAACGACAGGGAAGTATATGCAGTACAGCCTGGAAGTGCAAGCAAAAGACTGACAAATAACAATATATTGGATTCGGCACCTGTATTCTCTGTTTTCAACGGAAGAGATGCTTTGTATTGGTACAGTGCAGGTAATATTTGTTATGTAAATGGTTTGGATGAATCACCTAATATTGTATTTGAAGATCAACAGCTGGGATTAAGTGATGAGTTTCAGGTTCTTTCCGGTACTCAGGATGAATTGGCTATAATTTGGCCAAATACTTCTGAAGGGGTTACCGAGATATACTCATCTATTTATAACAAAGACAGCGGTGTTTGGAGCGATGCTGTAAAAATATCAAATACAGGCAGCAGGTTACTTAGTCCTTCCGGTGTTTTTGACAAAGACGGCAACTTTAAAATTGCATTCAATAAAATTACACAGTTAACCAATGGAAGTGAACAGGTTGATCTTTGTGTTACAAAAATTACTCCGGCATATAACCTGACAATTGATAGTGTCGATGTTGATCACAGCAAGGTTATTCCCGGTACAAAGCTCGAGGTTAATGCAGATGTGACTAATAACGGTGAAATTGCTGTTGATGAAGTAATTGTTGAAATTATTGAAAATGGTGAAGCTATAAATTCTGAATCAGTTAAGGTAAGCATTAATCCGGGAGAGACTAAAAACGTAACTGTACTTATGGATTTACCGGAAACAATAACGAAGAAAACATATAGTATCAGGGTTACTGCTTCGGAAGATGAATATAACTTAAGCGATAATACTAAAGAGTTTGTTATAGGATATTCCGATTTATCAATTGAAGTTGACAGGTACAGTGAAAATGGTATTGAGTATGTTACAGCCAATATCATGAACTTAAGCCCTGTACCTTCAGGAGCAGTTTTAAAAGTGACAAAAGGCAGTGAAGACGGTGAAGTAATAGATACTAAGGTTATAAAGAATGTTGAAGGTATTATTTCGTATAAATATAAATTCGAAAAAAATGAACTGTGTGCAGGAAAAGATACCGAGGTATTGTATTTTACCGTAACAGCAGATGAAGAAGAGCTGTATGTGAGTGACAACAGCAAATCAATAGTAATAAATAATGAAAAAGCAAAAATATCGGGTTATGTTGGTGTTAATTTTAATTACTCACCTGATGTTGAAGAACAGATACTGTCAGGATTTACTGTTAAAGTTGAAGGGACTGATATTTCTACCAAGACAGATGCCAATGGATACTTTGAAATATCGGATATACCGGAAGACATGAAGGAATGTACACTTGAAATAAGCAAATCGGGATATTTAAAGAGATATGTTAAAGTAGCCGGAGTAGGAACAGGTAATACTGCAGTTTCTTCCGAGGATGCTCCAACAGTATTATGGGCCGGTGATGCACAAATAGACGGTGTGCAGGATGGTGCCATTAATTTGGAGGATTTGATGCAATTGGCAAAAGCATTCAATACTGAATCGTCTGATGAACAATATGTAACCGATTTGGATTTTAATAAAGACGGTGTCATTAATATGATAGATATATTTATACTTATTAAAAATTATAACACAGCCAGTTCTTCATACTGATTATATTTATACTTATTATAATTGATCCATCAAAAAACGGCGAGCGAATTTAAAGCTTGCCGTTTTTTTAATTTATTTAATATTTTATAAAATGATATTATGCTATAATCATAGCTGAAGAATGAGAAAATAAGTAATAAAAGCAGAGTTAGGATGGTAATATTTGTATAGGCTTGTGTCTTTTTTAAAACCTTATAGAAAAGAATGTATAGTAGGTCCGATTTTTAAGCTCCTCGAAGCAATATTGGAGCTTATTATGCCTACAATTATGGCCCTTATAATAAATAATGGTGTTATAAGGAATGATTTGGATTACATAATAAGAATGGGCGGACTGATGGTTTTGATGGCAGTGTTGGGCTTTGGCAGTTCGGTAATATGCCAATATTATGCTGCTCGGGCATCCCAGGGATTCGGCACTACTCTGAGGAATAAAATTTTTGAACATATTTCATCTCTTTCTTATGCTGAGATTGATAAGTTCGGTACACCTTCATTGATAAATCGTATTACAAATGATGTAAATCAGCTTCAGCTTGCTATAGCAATGCTTATACGACTTGTTATTCGTGCTCCTTTTATTTGCATTGGGGCGATTATTATGGCAATGATACTTGATTTTCAATTGTCATTGATTCTTATAGCAGCAACACCTGTTTTCGGAACTATATTGTATTTTATAATTACCAGATCTTCTCCGCTTTATAGAAAGTCTCAAGAAAGATTAGACAAAATAGCTCTTTTGATTCGAGAGAATCTCTTAGGGGTTAGGGTAATTCGTGCTTTTGCAAAAAATAAAAGCGAAAAGATTAGATTTGATAAGGCTAATGACGATTTAACAGGCATTGTCATTAAAGTGAGCAAGATCTCCGCATTACTAAATCCCGTTACATCTCTTGTAATGAATGGGGCCATTATTGCCATCCTGTGGTACGGCGGACTGCGTATAAATACAGGCAGGCTTTCACAGGGAGAGATTATTGCATATGTTAACTACATTACTCAGATATTGCTGGCTCTTGTAGTTGTATCGAATCTGATTATATTATTTACAAGGGCATATGCATCGGCAGTACGTGTTAACGAGGTGTTAAATACAAGGTCATCCATCGTTGAAAATAATGTTTCAAATAAAAGTGATGTTTCAAATAAAAGCGGTACAGGAAATGATGAAGCTGTAATCATTTTTGACAATGTATCCTTCGGTTATAATATTACAGGTGATCTGGCATTAAAAAATGTATCGGTTAAAATAAAGCATGGTGAAACTGTGGGGATTATAGGCAGTACAGGCACAGGTAAATCCACCTTTGTAAACCTAATACCGAGGTTTTATGATGCGGTAAATGGAGAAATATATGTTGATGGCATAAACGTAAAGGATTATGCTTTAAATGAGTTGAGATGTAAAATTGCTGTTGTACCCCAGAAATCATTGCTTTTTAGCGGAACCGTTGCGGAGAATATCCGTTGGGGAAAGGAAGATGCATCGGATGAGGATGTAATGGCGGCTGCAAAAATTGCTCAGGCGGATGAGTTTATTTCCAACCTTCCTGAAGGATACAACACGAAGGTATCAAGAGGAGGAACAAACTTTTCAGGTGGTCAGAAGCAGCGTATTGCTATTGCCCGTGCTTTGGTAGCAAAGCCTAAGATACTTATACTTGATGATGCATCAAGTGCATTGGACTTTGCCACTGAGGCAGCACTAAAAAAGGCACTTAATCAATATTGCAGAAATATGACTGTTCTCATTGTATCCCAGAGGGTTAGTACAGTGAAGCATTTAGATAAAATATTTGTATTTGATGATGGACATATTGAGGGAATAGGGACACATGATGAACTATTGAAGGACTGCAGGGTGTATAAGGAAATATGCCTGTCTCAGCTTTCAAGCGGGGAGGCGGAAATATGAACAAAAAACTTATTACAAGACTATTAAAACAAATTGGAAAATATAGAAAATTCTTAATATTATCAATGTTATGTGCAATTTTAAGTGTTACAGCCAGCCTTTTAGGGCCAATGTTCATAGGAAGGGCTATTGATCACATGGTTGGAGAAGGTGCTGTAAAATTTAGATTTGTGGCACAGACTTTAATTTTTTTAGCTGTTATTTATGCAGGTGGAAGCATATTTGGATGGTTACTTACATATTTGACCAATACTATTGCTTATCGTACCGTAAACGATATGAGAAGCAAGCTGTTCGGTAAGCTTAGCACTCTGCCTTTAAAGTTCTTTGACAGCACTTCACATGGGGATACAATCAACAGGTTTGTTAATGATATGGATTCGGTTTCCGATGGAGTGCAGCAGGGAATAATGACTTTGTTTACGGGAGTAGTAACTGTTTTTGGAGCAATAGGCTTAATGTTGTACATCAATCCATTTATGACTATATTTGTAATATTATCGGCTCCTGGTACATTTTTTACAGCACGTTTTATTTCTAAACGTTCCCAAAGATTATTTAAGGAGCAGGCAAAGATTTTGGGTGAATTGAACGGTTATGTAGAGGAGATGATCGGAGGGCAAAAAGTAGTTAAGGCGTTTGGTTATGAGGAACGGTCTTTTAGAAAGTTTCAAGAGATAAACGGACTTCTCTACAATGTTGGGGTAAAGGCACAGTTTTATTCATCTCTTACCAATCCGTCCACCCGCCTTGTTAATAACATTACTTATGCAGTAATTGGGATAATTGGAAGCGTTGCAGCAATTTCCGGAATGATAACTGTTGGAGGTATATCCAGTTTTCTTATCTATGCAAGCCTGTTTGCCAAGCCATTCAACGAAATATCGGGTGTTTTGGCACAGATTCAGGCCGCATTTGCTTCTCTTAGTCGTATATTTTATGTGTTGGATTTACCTTCTGAAAAAATGGATGATATAAACTCTCTTGAGATGAAATGTTCTGAAGGAAATATATTATTTAAAAATGTGAGCTTTTCATATCAACCCGAGCGTCCTCTAATAAAATGTTTTAATCTCGAAGTAACAAAGGGAAGCAGAATAGCTATTGTCGGGCAGACTGGTGCAGGAAAAACAACACTTGTGAACCTGTTGATGAGATTTTATGATGTAGATTGCGGTGCCATATTTCTTGACGGAAAAAACATCAACAATATTAAAAGGGACAGCCTTCGCCGTAATTTCGGAATGGTTCTTCAGGATACGTGGCTGTTTGCCGGAAGTATTAGGGATAATATTGCATACGGCAGGGAAAATGCAACTGAGGATCAAATCATTGCAGCTGCCAAAGCTGCTGAGGCCCACAGCTTTATTATGAGGCTTCCTGAGGGTTATGACACATTAATAATCGATTCGGGAGAAAACCTTTCACAGGGGCAAAAGCAGCTTCTAACTATTGCACGTGTTATGCTTGTTGATCCGCCAATATTGATTTTAGATGAAGCAACAAGCAGTATAGATACAAGAACGGAAATACAAATTCAAAAAGCATTTATGAAAATGATTGAAGGAAGGACCAGCTTTGTAATAGCCCACAGGCTCTCAACAATAAGGGAAGCGGATATGATTTTGGTTATGGATAAGGGAAATGTGGTGGAAAGCGGAAACCATCAGCAGTTACTAAATAAAAACGGTTACTACACCAGGTTATATAAAAGCCAATTTGATTCTGAATAGATTAAGGAAAGAATACGCCATAATTCTATAAAAAAGACCTCTAATGGAGGTCAAAATAATATCGCTTGGAATAGGTTTATATCATTTATTTTTGATTGTTCAAATATTTTTCGATTCCTGCAGCAATCGATTTAGCTAATTTTTGTTTGAACTCATTTGTGGTAAGCAGTTCACGTTCCCTTGGGTTGGTAAGATATCCTGCTTCCACAAGAACGCCGGGTTTGGTTGTGTTTTTCAAAATGTAATAATCCTCAGCCCGGGAATTATGGGACATTCGCTTTTTACCGTCTATGGTAAGATTGTTCAGTGAGTTTTGTATGTTTTTTGCCAGTGCCTTGGATTGCAAACATTGATCATTAAAAAAGTATACCATTGAACCATTGACAGTATGGTCATGATAACTATCAACATGTATGCTTACAAAAATGCTTGCATTACTTTGGTTTATCTTATTTACCCTTGCATTGAGATCTCTTCTTTCAATTGTGTCGCCAGTTTTACAATATTTGTATAAAGATTCATCGCTGTTTCTTGTAAGAACAACATTAAAGCCCTTTTGTTCCAAATATAGTTTGACTTTTTTGGATATATTAAGATTAATGCTCTTCTCGCATATGTTGTTAATTATACATCCGCTGTCTATTCCGCCATGTCCCGGATCTATCATTATTATTTTTTTGGTTTCTGTGGCATGGGCACATGCGGGTGTAGATAACAATAAGAGAAAAGTAAATAAACTCAATAAGGCTGCTAAAAGGTACTTTCTCATGTTAATTTCAAACACTATGATACACCTTTCCATATTCAAAATTGAAAATCATTAGTCTATAATATCTGCATTTAATCTTGAAAAATCCCTGGTATATTAAACAGTAATAGAAAATATAGCAAGGCATACTTTTTTGTTTCGTCACTAATACTAAAGTATGGAGGTGATGATTTGAGATTATGAAAGATTATATAGGTTACAATTTCATGAGAAATTTAAGAGCTGTGGTTCTTTTATTGTTAATATTAGTGTTGCCTTCATGCAGCTCAAAAAATGAAAATAGTGTTCCCGAAAATAAGGGTTTGGAAACTCCTCCGGCTAAATTAATGGAATTCGGCATGTTTGAAAGAACTGTAAGAGATAATGTTGTTTTAGTTGATGAAAACGTTGGAAATCTGAAAGAATCTGAAGTAGTTAAAAAATTACAGACATATGCAATAGAAATTGACACAGAGGCCTTAGATGCGACTTTAGACAGCTCTACATGGAAGGTAAAACAAGGAAGAGTTGGAAAAAAGGTAAATGTGGAAAAGACTATGGAGACACTTATAAGTGCAAAAGAAGGCAGTAAGGTAGAATTGGTGGTTGAAGAGCAAATGCCCCAGGTTACATCAGAAATTCTAAGTAACAACATTGTAGTAATAGGCAGTTATACAACATCTATAATGGATAAGGATTCATCAAGGGTTAATAATATAAAATTAGCATCTCAGAAGATAAATGGTTTAAAAATCTCTCCAGGTGAGGAGTTTTCCTTCAATAATGTGGTAGGAAGAAGAACAGTAGAAAAAGGTTATGAAAAAGCAACAATAATAACAAGAAAAAATGGCAAACCCAAAAAGGGCACCGGAGTTGGTGGAGGTATATGTCAGGTATCCAGCACATTATATAATGCAGTAGAAAAAAGCGGACTTAAAATAATTGAGAGGCATAAGCATTCAAAGGTAGTGAGTTATGTGCCAAAGGGCAAAGATGCTACTGTTACTTATGGAGCATATGATTTCAGATTTAGTAATAACCGCAGTTATCCCATAATGATCAGAACAAACTTAAATAGTACAACTTTAACAGTAAAAATATTGGAAAACCGAAATTCATAATGAATTCCGGTTTTTATACTTTATATATAGTATCCCATTTTATTATACATACATAATCCATCATTCGTGGTATTGATATTTATGTAATTTTTTGTTATTATATTATATACGATTGATTGGCAACTCTTAAGCATCACCTATCATTTCAATGCGGTATAAATTCTGTATTAATGCCATAAGACTAACTGTATAGATTTCAAGGAGGATTAATATGAAAAATTTTGTTGATCTTGAAAATGAAATGATTGAAAAGTTAAGTAAGCAAGCAAGAGAAAGTAGTTTGATTGATCCGGAATTATTTATAAAGTATCAAGTTAAACGAGGGCTAAGGGATATTGATGGTAGAGGAGTGCTGGTAGGACTTACTGAAATAGGAGATGTACGGTCGTATATAGTTGAGGAAAACGAAATGGTACCTATACCTGGAAAATTGCTTTACAGGGGTATAGATATAGAGGAAATTGTTGAAGGTTTTGTTAACCATGACAGGTTTGGATTTGAAGAAACATGCTATCTGTTGCTATTTGGAAATCTTCCTTCTAAAAAGGAATTGGAGGATTTTGAGGCTGTTTTATCGGTATACCGACGTTTACCCGATGATTTTGTTCGCGATATGATATTGAAAATGCCAAGTCATGATGTAATGAATTCTATAGCTAGAAGTGTTCTTGCCCTATATAGTTATGATAAACAAGCAGAAAACACAGATATTAAAAATGTATTAAAGCAGTGTTTGAAACTAATAGCGTGGTTTCCTCTGATAGCAGTTTACGGCTATCAAGCTTTTAAGCATTATCATGACAATAAAAGTCTTTTTATTCACAGTCCCAAAAAAGAGTTGGGAACTGCTGAAAACATACTTCACATGCTAAGACCTGACAGTAAATATACCAGGCTTGAAGCATCACTTCTTGATTTGGCATTGGTACTTCATGCAGAGCATGGCGGCGGTAATAATTCAACATTTGTTACACATGTTGTTACTTCAGCCGGATCGGATACGTATTCTGTAATGGCTTCGGCATTAGGATCCTTAAAGGGACCAAGGCATGGAGGTGCAAACATTAAGGTAGTTCAAATGTTTGAAGACATGAAAAAAAGCATATCGAACTGGGAGGATGAAAATCAAATTGTAGATTATCTTTCAAAACTTTTAAATAAGCAAGCCTTTGACCGTTCAGGGTTGATATATGGAATAGGACATGCTGTGTATTCCATATCGGACCCGAGAACATTGATTCTTAAAGAGCATGTAGCTAATTTGGCCAAGGAAAAAGGACTGGAAAAGGAATTTAACCTCTATGCTAAAGTTGAGGAACTTGCACCTGAAGTAATTGGAAAGGTTCGTAAAATGTATAAAGGGGTAAGTGCAAATGTGGATTTTTACTCCGGTTTTGTATATAGAATGCTTGATATACCACAGGAGCTTTACACACCACTGTTTGCCATTGCCAGAATAGTAGGCTGGAGTGCCCATAGAATTGAAGAAATCGCTAATAACGGTAAGATTATAAGGCCTGCATATAAAAGTGTCTCAACAAAGAAGGAATATGTTGATATTGAAAAACGATAATGTCAAATTATGGTGTTAAATTTTAGGGAAAATAAGAAGTTACGGTGTATTAGGGCGTTTCAAAGAAATTGTTTCGGTATTTTTATGGAGTATCGATATTCATCTTTTTGAAATGCCTTATTAACTGGTAAATTAAAACTAAAACATTGCCGAATATAGACAAAAAAAGCTTTTTATTATAAAATATTTGTAGAAATAAGTTGAAAAGCGTAGAATAATCATAGTTTAATGTATTTTTTGGGGAGTTTACAAGTTAATAACAGCATATCATTGGAGTTTCATTTCTTTTGCAAAAATTGCCATGTGTTTGCTTAGTTTAAAAGTTCTTAAATAATTACCCCATACAAAATAACTATGTGAATAGCTTTTAATTTATTGAATTATTGAATTTATCTTAAATTTGTTTGGGGGTAATTTATGAAAAGGTCAATGAAAAAGATCATTGCCTGTTGTTTGGCTTTGATACTTGTTTGCGGGCAAATATTCACTATGTTTGCCTATAATCAATCATCGTTTGATTCCAAAAAAGAAAAGGATAACAGCACAATAATTAATAATTCAAGCCTTTTGCAAGACAGTACAAAGGAAAATGCTGTTGATCCTGAAAACTCTTATATGGACATCGATTCAGTTAGTGAAAATGTTTATTCCGAACCGATTGTGGAAATATCTAAGACACAGGGATATAAAGAATCTCCTGATTCATCGGTATCCATTTCTACAAAGGAAACGGAAAAAAAGGAAGAAAGTAATTTATCGGAGCGAGAATCAGTACAAGAATCGGTATATCATGATGATTCAGTTCCAGCTGCACCGACCGGTTTAAGAGTCAAGAGTGTTGATTTTACATTTGCAGAGTTAGAATGGGAACCTGCTTATGATAATGTTGGCGTTGCTGAATATGAGATATACCGTAACGGTATGATAATAGGTACAACAGAAAACTTATATTTTAAAGATATCGGTTTGATTCCGGGGACTGAGTATACATATCATGTGAAAGCTAAAGATGCAACAGGAAATATATCTGAAATGAGTGATTCTGTTACAGCCTTGACTACCTTCGACAATGAGCCGCCTACAAAACCGGAAAATTTAACGGTTACAGCTGTATCGAACACAAGCTTAACATTGTCATGGACTGCTGCAACAGATAATGTAAAAGTGGCAGGGTATAAAATATTAAGAGATGGGGTGCTGGCTGGAGTAGTCAGGGAAGGTGTTGCTTTTACCGACACTGGGCTAAAACCGGATACTACATATGTTTATACTGTAATTTCATTTGATCTGTCTGATAATAGTTCTGTTACAAGTGAGCCTTTAAGTATTACTACTGCTGTTGTAATAAGTAACGGACTGACCCTTGATAAGGATATGACCTTTGACGCCGTTGTTTTTACCGGAGGGACAATTAATTTAAACGGCTACAAGCTTACGATAAAAAGAGGGCTTACACAAACAGGCGGAACAATGAGAGTTAACGGCGGACAGCTTATAGTTTTAGGAGATTATAGAATAGATAACGGAAATTATTACTGCTATGCTTATCTCAATATGACAAAGTCAGCAGATTATGTATATGTTGGGGGAGATTTTTTAACAAAGGCATATTATAGGCATGATGATAGTCTTACTGCGGGAGTACTTGAGGTAAAGGGTAATTTTACACAATCCACATATGGAGGCTACGCAGAGAGCTTCAAGGCAACGGGAAGCCACAAGGTGATATTAAGCGGTGCAGGACTACAGAAGGTTAATTTTGCCTATCCATCAAACTCATATTTTAATGTACTTGAGATAAATAACAGCTCGGATGAAGGTGTAAAATTTGCATCTAGCTATAATGTTGTGAAATTAATAAGCAATGGAAACAAGGTGGATATATCAAATATTGGAGCTATGACAATCAAGCTACAAGAAGACCTTGTAGTTAAAAATGGATTTAGCTTAACCGGAAATACATTGGACTTAAACGGCTATACCCTTACAGTTAACGGAAGCCTTACCCAAGCAGGCGGAACAATGAATATTAACGGCGGAAAGCTTGTAGTATCTGGAGACTATAAGCTAGATAACGGAAACTATTATTGCTATGCTTATCTCAATATGACAAATGATAAAGACTATGTATATGTAGGAGGAAATTTCCTTACAAAGGCATATTATAGGCATGATGATAGTCTTACTGCGGGAGTACTTGAGGTAAAGGGTAATTTTACACAAACCACATATGGAGGTTATGCAGAGAGCTTCAAGGCAACGAGAAGCCACAAGGTGGTATTAAGCGGTGAGGGACTGCAGACAGTTAATTTTGCCTATCCATCAAACTCATATTTTAATATGCTTGAAATAAAGAACAGCTCAGATGAAGGTGTAAAATTTGCATCGAGCTATAATGTTGTGAAATTAATAAACAATGGAAACAAGGTGGATATATCAAATATTGGAGCTATGTCAATCAAACTCCATGAAGACCTTACAGTTAAAAATGGATTTAGCTTAACCGGAAATACATTGGACTTAAACGGCTATACCCTTACAGTTAATGGTGATCTTACTCAAGCAGGCGGTACAATGAATATTAACGGTGGAAAGCTTGTAGTATCTGGAGACTATAAGCTAGATAACGGAAACTATTATTGCTATGCGTATCTCAATATGACAAATGATAAAGACTATGTATATGTAGGAGGAAATTTCCTTACAAAGGCATATTACAGGCATGATAATAGTCTTACTGCGGGAGTACTTGAAGTAAAGGGTAATTTTACACAAACCACATATGGAGGCTATGCAGAGAGCTTCAAGGCAACGGGAAGCCACAAGGTGGTATTAAGCGGTGAGGGACTGCAGACAGTTAATTTTGCCTATCCATCAAATTCATATTTTAATGTACTTGAAATAAAGAACAGTTCAAATGATGGTGTAAAATTTGCATCGAGCTATAATGTTGTGAAATTAATGAGTAATGGAAATAAGGTGGATATATCAAATATTGGAGCTATTTCAATTAAACTCCAGGAAGACCTTACAGTTAAAAATGGATTTAGTTTTACCGGAAATACATTGGACTTAAACGGCTATACCCTTACAGTTAATGGTGATCTTACTCAAGCAGCCGGTACAATGTATATTAACGGTGGAAAGCTTAAAGTATCAGGGGATTATAAGTTAGATAACGGAAACAATTACTGTTATGCCTATCTCAATATGACAAATGAGGCAGATTACGTATGTGTAGAGGGAAATTTTATTACAAAGGCATATTACAGTCATGGTGGAGGTCTCACAGCAGGAACCCTTGAAGTAAAGGGTAATTTTACACAAGGCATATATGGAAACCATCCGGAAAACTTTAAGGCATCGGGAAGTCACAGGGTGGTATTAAGCGGTGATAGATTACAGACAGTTAATTTTGCCTATCCATCAAATTCATATTTTAATGTACTTGAAATAAAGAACAGTTCAAATGATGGTGTGAAATTTGCAACCAGCTATAATGTCATTAAATTGGTGAATAACGGAAAAGCATTGGATATAGCAAATGTTGGTGCAATAACTATGAAATTAAGTGAAGACCTGATAGTTAAAAATGACTTTAGATTAACGGGAAGTTCGATAGATTTAAATGGATATAAGTTAATAATTAATGGGAATTTCACTCAAGCAGGCGGTACAATGCATATTAACGGCGGACAGCTTATAGTTTTGGGAGATTATAAGATAGATAACGGAAACAATTATTGTTATGCTTATCTCAATATGACAAATGATAAAGACTATGTATATGTAGGAGGAAATTTCCTTACAAAGGCATATTACGGTCACGGGGGAGGTCTCACAGCAGGAACTCTTGAAGTAAAGGGTAATTTTACACAAAGTATATATGGAAACCATCCAGAAAACTTCAAAGCAACAGGAACCCATAAGGTGGTATTAAGCGGAGAAGAATTGCAAGCAGTAAGCTTTTTATATCCATCAAACTCATATTTCAATATACTTCAAATAACAAAGCCTGTTGGATCAGGATATTCCTTTAATACAAAGCCTGTGTGGAAGCAGTTGGAAGAGATAACAATCGATGAAGAACCGCCGACTGTACCTTCGGAATTAAAGGTTATTGACAAATCACACTACACAGTTACCCTTTCATGGGATCCGTCTTCAGATAATATAAGAGTATCGGGCTACCGTATATATCGTGACGGTAAAATTGTAGGCGATACCTCTGCCACTGTATTTACAGATAGGGACCTTACACCGGAAACAAGTTACACATATGAAGTTAAAGCATATGATGTAAATAAAAATGAATCCCAGCCAAGCGACAGTGTAAAAGCGAATACCGATTCTGATCCGGAACCTCCATCAGTTCCTTCAGGTGTTGTTACTTTATCGAAAACCGACACAACAATTACTATTTCATGGGAGGCATCAACTGACAATGTAGGTGTTAAAGGTTATGTTATTTACAGGGACAGAAAAGAGGTCGGTACTGTAAATGAGCTTACATTCACCGATACCGGGCTTAGTCCTTCCACAATTTATTCATATCAGATTAAAGCCTTTGATGAAATGGGAAATTATTCTGATTATAGTTATCCTATGTATGAAAAAACCAAATTTGATGCACAGGAGCCCACTGTTCCCCAAAATCTTAAGGTTGACGATGTAACTGCGGCTTCTGTAAAAATATCATGGGAAAAGTCTGAGGATAATTATAGTGTTAAAGGATATGAAGTGTACCGTGATGATAAAGTTATAGGCTCTACATCCGAAACATTTTTTACCGATACTTATCTTGAGCCTGAGACTACTTACAAGTACAATGTCAGAGCATATGATGAAGCGTTAAATTATTCCAGTGTAAGTGATTCTGTATATGCGGTTACACGTGAAGATGTTGAAGCACCAAGTATTCCTTTAAACATATCACTAAAATCGAAAAATGCTTCTTCCATAACCATCACATGGGAGAAATCAACTGACAATGTTGCTGTGAAGTGTTATAACATTTATCGTGACGGCGAATTTATATATACAACAGAAGTGCCCGTTTACACTGATTCGGGCCTCATAAAAGATAAAGCCTATTCATATACAATAACAGCTGTTGATACTTCAGGTAATGAGTCTAAGTCTAGCAGTCCGTTTAAAGCGATTCCGGGAATACCCGATGCACCAAAAGGACTTGTTGCCAATCCGGGCATATACAGTGTGGATGTCCTTTGGGAGACCGTTACGTCGGAAGGACAGTCCTACTACAGGATATATAGCGGAACAGAAACTATTAACCTTGAGCATAAATTGGATGTAAAGAGTGGTGTTAAAGGGACTGTTAACGGTTTGGCCTCCGATACAACTTATTATTTTGCTGTAAGTGCAGTTGATATTTGGGGAAATGAAGGACCTAAGACGGTAATATCCTGCACAACTCTAGATGACACTGAAGCTCCTGCGATTAAATCATTACAACCAGCAGAAGGAACAAGAACTTCCGATAGAAATATTAAGCTTAGTGCTGTCGGAGTCGATAACGGTGTTATCAGTAAGTTCATATTCGAGTATTCATTTGATGAAGATGATAAATGGGTGAAGATTGCAGAGGTTAATGCTACTTTCCATGGTGATAAGGGTGAATACAGAGGAGAAGCAATTTGGAATAATGGCGGTATCGATGGAAAATACAGATATAGAGTAACTGCTGTTGATAAGGAAGGAAATATATCACAGTCAAAGATAAATAGTATAATATTGGATTATTTGCCACCTCTTGTCCCGCAAGGATTGTCGGTATCGGCAGAACCGGGCAGGAATGTTATCACCTGGAATAAGGTTGAATCTGAAGATATTTCTAAGTACGGTATTTATAGAAAGACAGCAGATGGCGATTTTAAAAAGCTTAGCACAGTAAATGAAAATGCACTTAAATATATCGATTATGATTCTCAGATTGGAGAAACATATTTCTATGCTGTTTCTTCTATTGATGATTTAAACAATGAGAGTGAGATCTCGGAAGCAATACAGGTAACTACAATAAAACATGAGCCTACTATTATATTGACTCCTGAAAAAGGCGGGCCTGAAACAGAGCTTTTATTTAAGGGAAAAGGATTTAAGCCGTTAGAGACAGTTGAGCTTTATATTGACGGCATATACCTCATTAATGCAAAAGCAGATGAAAATGGGGATGTTACAGTATTGTGGAAATACACAAAGAATGTAACACCGGGCAATCATATATTCACAATAAAAGGAAAAACAAGCCTTGCACAAGGAGAAATTGGTTTTACAGCTGAGGTTGAGTTGCCTTTTGCTCCGAACAATATTACATCAGTTCCCGGACAATTGGAAATAAAGCTTTCCTGGAATGCTCCAAAGAACTCCAGTATAGGATATTACAGGGTTTACAGAAGTGAGGGAGCGGATGAGCCTGTTTTGATATTTGATAAAGTAAAAACATTAAGTGTTAAGGATATTGATGTTTCAAAGGATACGGAGTATGGATACCGGGTTTCTACTGTGGATATTTACGGAAATGAAGGTGAAAAGTCTGAAGTTGTATATGCAAAGCCTTTACCTGATATTGACAAACCTGTTATTAATGATTTTATAGCATCCCGCAGCGGAAGCATCATTAAACTCACAGCCGGCGTTAAAGACAATATTGGTGTAAGCATCTTGAATTTACATTTTAGATCTGCCGATGGCGGGTGGAAAGAAATGGCTGTTATTGATGTTCCCGTTCAAAGAAATGCAATGGTTTACCCAAGCTATGAGTGGGAGACAAATGAAATACCTGACGGATATTATGAGGTAGGAGCCATTGCATATGACGGAGCTGGAAATGCGAGCTTTGAAAATATTATAACCGTAAGGGTAAAAAATACTCCTCCCGATGCACCGTCTGAATTAAAAGCTGAATCCGATGAAATGAAGATAGAGCTTTCATGGAATAGGTCAGAAGACAGGGATGTTGAAAAATACAAGTTGTTTAGAAGCACAGATGGTGGAGATTTCCAGGTTGTAACCACTACTGATTTATTGTCATATATAGACAATAGGGTTTTAATCGGCAAAAACTATACATATAAAGTTGTTTCAGTTGACAAATTCGGTCAGGAAAGTGCTGCATCAGCAAGTGTTACGGCAACACCGAAGGAAGATAAAACTGCTCCTGTAATTGTGGGATTTGAGCCGTTGGAAGGTACTGTATTTGGCCGTTTGGCGACAATTACCGTAAGAGCAGAGGACAATGTGGAGGTTTTAAAAACAACTCTTCAGTACTCTGTTGATGGAGGAATAAATTGGGTTGACGCAGGAAGTGTGGAATTACAGGATACTTCAGTATTCAAATGGGATACTTCATCATTAAGCGGTGAAGTAAAAGTAAGGGCAATAGCAAAGGACTCTTCAGGAAACCTAAGCAGCGGTTTACCTGTAATGACATACCAAATAGATACGGAAGGACCTTCAAGGGTTACAGGCTTAAGTGCAGTTCCTTCAATAAACACTGTTACATTAAAGTGGAACAGTGTTCCCGATAGCGATTTTGCTTACTTCCAGGTAGAGAGAAAGGATTCTCAAAATGGAATATATTATTCCATAGGGACTAGCAATAATATATTGGGATTAAATGTTACAGGACTTGAACCTGGCACATCATATTGGTTCAGGGTGGTATGCTTTGACATTTTCGGCAATAGAGGAAAAGAGTCGGAAGAAATTAAAGTAACTACATTAAAGGACAGCATTGCACCGACTGTAAATTCTATTGAGCCTCGTCCGGGAAATTATAACACCACTATACCTTTAAGAGGAACGGTAAGCGACAATACAGGGGTATTGGATATAGCATTCCAATATTCGGCAGACAGAAAATCATGGAACAATATAGAAACTATAAGCATTCAGGGAAGCCCTAAATCTGCTTCTGCAAGCTGCAGCCTTGATGTGTCATCTTTTGCTGAAGGGATTTATTACATACGAATAGTAGCAAGGGATATATACGGAAACACAAGCAAGACAGACAGCAGTGCATCATATGTTGAATACAAAGTGGATCATACCGCACCGGACAAGGCATTGGGATTGACAGCGACAAGTTCAACAGGTTCAATTACTTTGCAGTGGACAAAAGGAACGGAAGATGATATAGCTTACTATAATGTTTACAGGTCGGAGGATGAAAACGGGGAATACAGGATTATTAACAGTGTAGCGGCACTTTGGTACAGGGACAGAAGTGTAATGCCTGCGAAAGCTTATTATTACAAAGTATCTGCAGTGGATGCTGCAGGGAATGAGGGAGAGTTATCAAATCCCGTTTCCGAGATGCTCAAAGAGGATAACGAAGCACCACAGATTTTAAGCTTTAATTTCCCTGATAATTCAACATTACCGGCCAATCCGACCATAAGGGTTCTTGCATCCGATAATTATATGCTCAGTAAGGTTGTATTGGAATATAAAGCGGCTAATGAACAAAATGATAAATGGAAATCTATTGGAAGTGTTGAAGTTGATACATACAGCAGTGTAGCTGTTTTCAGATGGGATACAAGTGCCCTTATAGAGGGTAAATATGTAGTCCGTGCTTATGCACAGGACACAAAAGGATTAAAGAGTGAGTATAAAATAATGAACTATTATTTGAATCTTAATCCCCCTGAAGTACCAAAGCTCACTCTCAAGCCGGGAGGCTGGAAAATTGATCTTTCATGGGAAAAGATACTCGATGAAGATCTTGCAGGTTATAGAATTTACAGAAAAGACGGTGAAGGTTCGAGTTACAGAAAAATAAAAGAAACTACATATAACAATTATTCAGATGAATTGTTGAATCCAAGTATTACTTACTATTATAAACTAGAAGCAGTTGACATATATGGAAACTCAAGCTTTAGTGATGAGTGCAGTGCAACTCCTACGAGAGAAGACCTCTATAAGCCTGTTGCAATAGCAGGAGAAGACATTACTGCCGCATTGGGTAAAGCAGTAGCTTTCGATGGATCAAAATCAACAGACAATGACGGTATTTCAAGTTATCAATGGGACTTTGGTGATGGAGGAAAGGCACAAGGACCAAAGCCATTGCATGCATATACTCAGTGCGGCGAATATACCGTAACACTGGCTGTATATGATCCTGCAGGAAATGTAGGTGTGGATACAATTAAAGTTTCCGTTATTGATTACAGTGAGATTGAAACATTAAAAATAAAGGTAGTGGATGAAACTACAGGAGCTCCAATTCCGGGGGCGGATTTGTTTACTGTTATGCCTGACGGACAAATCATTAAAGGTGTTGCCGATTCAAACGGTATTATGACTGTTACAGGTAAAACCGGTACATGTAAAGTATCGGCATATAAAGAGGAATACAAGCCTTCTTATGTGGAAGCATCACTTGTCAAAGGAAAGGAATGCAATGTAACAGTTAAACTCAAAAGAGGGCAGTTGGTTGTAGGTAACCTTACTGTTAGGAGACTTCAGCTAGACGAAATTAAGGAACTGGGTATTGATGTTTCTTCACCTGACAACCAGTTTGTTTACAAGTACGAAATAAAACTGGCTTTTAACGATAAGCTTCTTCCTACTCAAGAATTGGTTGTAAACGGAAAGGGGGAATTGATAAACGATTGGAAGCCTGTCAGGATTCAAGATGATAACGGGTCGCAATACACCGCATACCCTAAAGTTATTTCACATCCCGATTATCCTGAGGTTAGGCCTACTGTAGCATATATGGTGATACCTGCCCAGGCGTCCATGCTTAAAGAGTTTTTTGAAGTAACATTGACCCTTGAAAATACGGCGGATCCGCAGTTTGAGATTACCAATTCGAGTGCTGTATTAAAGATTCCCCAAGGGCTTGAGTTTGTACCTACCGACCTGTCAAAAAGTCTTACTGTTGATTTGGGTGTACTGTCAGGGGGACAAAATCGTACTGTAAAATGGGTAATAAAAGGCAATAAGGAAGGATCCTATGATCTTGAAGCTGAATTCAACGGTATTCTTCAACCCTTTGAAAAGCCTGTTAAAACCATATTCAAAACAAGCGAGCCATTTAAGGTTTGGGGCGGAAGTGCAGTTGAAATTACTGTTGAAGCAGAAGAAATTGCCTATTCCGAAACCTTTTACTCAGAAGGTTCACCTTATTTTGTAAGATTTGGAGTAAAAAATATATCGGATATAGATGTGAATAAATTCAAACTCGTTCTTCAAGACGGAGAGAATTTTAAATTCAAAGCAGGGCAGCAGTTGGTAAATACAATTGAAGTGTTAAAGCCCGGACAAACAAAATGGTTTGAGTATTGGATAATACCTGAATTGGGATTTAAAGGCTACCTCGACATAAAGAATTCCGTGGCATCGGGTGATGGTATTAAATGGAAGTTTGTTAGAATACGTGTTGGAAGAGGAGACGGTTTAAGAGGATTGTATTTTGATGGGGATGATTTCCAGGAGTCAAAACTCTATAGGGTTGATAAAGAAATCAACTTCAATTGGGGTAACGGTTCTCCGGATAGTTCAATAAATAAAGACAAATTCTCAGTCAGATGGTTTGGAGACATAATGCCTAAATTGACTGAACCCATGACCATAAGGGTTGAATCTGACCAAAGTGTTAGATTGTGGATTGATGGTGAGAAATTAATAGATACCTGGTGGGACACGGCTGAAAAAACAGGAAAAACATGTACCATAAGCAGTGACAAGATGCATTCAATACAGTTGGAAATATTAAAGAATAAAAGCGGTTCTTCGGGAGTAACCCTATATTGGTCCAGTGAGTCATATCCGGAGGAAATTATTCCTGGAAGGTATTTGTACTCAGAATCCCAATACGACCGCTTCTCAAAGGATATTTCAGCAGTATTGGTTATATCCAAGGCAGATAAAGCCATTAATGAAAAGCTTTTGCAAGGTGCAAAAGTAACTATTGCCGATATGGGCTATTCAGGTACAACTGATGAAAAAGGAATAGCTGTTTTAAAGGCTAGCGATAAAACTCATAGAGTAAGAATCGAAACGGATGGCTACTACCCTTATGAGGCAGATACCGACTTTAGCAAGACACCGCTAAAAATTGTATATATGCAGAAAATATTGCCGGGTTTTGAAAGAGCACCTTATATTGAAGCTGCATTCCTTGAAAAAGACGGTGAAACTATTGATCTGTCAGGATATCAACATACTATAGAAATTGACAAGATGACATATACAAAAATCAATATTCCTGTTAATTGGAACGGACACGGTCAAGGTGAAATAAGGCTATATCATGGAAATAAATATGTATCTGCAGTAGATGGTGTGATTAATCGTCAGTTAGGTATTGACTTCAAAGAAGAAGGCGATGATGCGTATTTGATAGCTATTGCCGGGGACGGCAGCAGATCCCAGCCGTTTACAGTCAGACTGAATTTTGATAAGATTCAAAGGGAAAATTTAGGAGGCAACCTGTCGCTTCCTACCGACCAGATGGAAATAACGACTCCACAAAACAATCACATGCTTTCCGAAGAAACGTTTGGTTTTTCAATAGGGCCTGTTGAGGTGAATGTTGAAGATAAAGGCAATAAGAGAATAATTGAGTTTGGTTATAAGCTAATTGACGAAAATGAATTTAATAGTTTAAAGGATTATTTCGAGAACCCGAGCTATTCAATTGAAGATGATGACAATGAGTTTGAATTGGACACTGACTTGGAAGATTTTTATGAAAGAATGGCTGATTATTTTGACGCAAAAAGGCTTTTGAGAGATTTAAATGCTCAGAGTGTAAGGTATTCTATAAGTGACAAAATTAAAGCTGGGCTGCTTTTGGGAGGTTATATTGAAACAGTACAGAATAATGACGGAAAATGGGTTGTTTCAGAAGGCGGACTATTGATGATTGGAGATGCTTCCGTTGAATTTGGACAACAGTTTATAGTAGGACCTGTACCCTTATTTGTAAAATTTGGAGTTGGAGCAGAACTCAAATTTAAAACAGGTGTTAAAGCCAATACTTCAGTGGATGGTAATGACCCAATTCAGTGGAGTGGATGTACTTTGGATTTGGAGCTTGAATTTAATCCGGAAGTTGGTTTAGGTATTGCCGATGTGGCTTCTGTGAGCTTTCAAGGTAATGTTATTCTCAATCTGGCGACAAAATTTGATCCATCTTTTTCATGGGCAGGAAGTATGAAATTTGGATTGAGTATAATTCTAAAGTTTCTGATATTTGAATACAAGAGGAGCCTGGTTGAGTCTAAAGATATAGTATTTAAGAGTTTCAATAATAATAATAGAAACCAAACAAATTCCATTAATAATTTGGTAATGGACGATATCTATAAAGTGGAAAATTATTCTGTTTCATCGAGGGATTATTTGAAGGAACCTTCAATTTGGCTTGGAAATCAAACTTTTACAGCACTTCCTCCAAGTGATGGAATGAATGCAAGTTATGACAGGAAGCAGGTTCTTATGGAAAACATATATCCTGAAGCAAATCCCCAAATAGTTAAGTCTGATGACAATAATGTACTGTTATGGCTTGCTGACCAGGGAGACAGGAACTCTGTCAACAGAACAGAGCTTGTATATTCTGTTAAAAACGATGAAGGCGGTTACACAGAACCAAAATCGGTTTTTGATGATGGAACGGGAGATTTTTATCACCATATTTCATCTGACGGTAAAAACGTATTTGTTGCATGGCAGAATATAAGTGAGGAATTTGAAGAGTCGGATGTTACAGTTGAGAGCTTCTCAAAGGCAAGTGAGATTATGGTTTCGAGATTTAATAACGAAACAAAAGATTTTGATAAGCCGGTTTCACTTACAAACGATGATGTGCTCGATATGAATCCATCCATATCTGTGAGCAATAATAAAGCATTTGTGGCATGGGTAAAAAATGATGCCAACGATATATTCGGTATTAGCGGAAGAAATGATATTATGTACTCCATATTTGACGGTACAAAGTGGAGCACGCCAAAGGCTGCCGTTAGTAATGCCGGTCTTGTAATTAGCTTATCGACGGCAAATAAAGACAATAATGCATATGTAATATATTCTGTTGATACCGACGGAGATATTTTTACTCTTGAAGACAGGGAAATCTATTACTGTGCAGTAGAAGGCGAAGAGGCAAAGATGCCTGTAAGGCTAACCGATAACAATACTATGGATTTAAAACCTGAGATATTTGTAAAGGATGACAAGGTATCTGCATTGTGGTATGTGGAAAACAACCTCAAATATATGGATGATCTGTCAAAGCCTGAAGCAGTCGATATGTTCTCAGAGTCAGTGTTGGGATTAAATGACAACTTTGAGGTTGTTACAGACAGCAATGAACTTAGCCTGTTGTTGATTAAAGAAGATCAAAACGGTATAAAAGATGTATATAGTGCACTTTATGACAATAATACGGGAATTATCAGCAATTTTGTTAATGTGACAAAGAGTTCCGAAAGGGTAAAAACCGTAAGTGGTGCCTATGACGATAAAGGTGATTTGGTTCTTGTCTTTAACATGGCAAAGAAGGTAGAAAACCAATCGGGAGATAAGAAGTACTATATCGATGGAAGCAATGATTTATATGTTTCAAAGGTTGTAAAGGAATACAATATATCAATAGTTGAGGATTCGGTTAACTGGAATGAATATAAATTTAAGCCGGGAAATCCTATGAATGTGACTTTTGATGTAGAGAACAGAGGCACTGAAGCCGTCAATAAGATTAAAATAGAAGCTTATTATGAAGATCCGAGGACAAAAGAGATTTCTCCTTTCGACACCATAGAAAAGGAAGGCTATTTAAAGCCCGGTGACAAAGAATCCATCACTGTTGAGTTTGTTCCGGAAGAGTATAGAAAGTATAATGTGTTCTATAAAGTGTCGGTAGTTGACGGTCATGATATTGACGAATCGGATAATTATGCACATATTGATACAGGCTACTGTGATGTTGAAGTGGACAGCATTAAGGTAATAGGAGATGGGGACGGCACAACCCTTATGGTGCTTCTTAAAAACAATAGCGGTATAACGGCACAAAACATTAATCTGGTTCTTACAGAGGATTCCTTAAATGGTAAAAAGCTTTATGAAAAGCAATTTGAAAAGCTGGAAATGGGCGATACTGCACTGGCATTTTACAATTTTAACATTAAAGATTTGAAATGCACAAACGGTATGGGAAAAATATATGCTTATATCAGTACTGAAAGTGAAGAAAAAATAAAAGGTAATAACTGGGATTATGCGGTTTTGTTTGATCCTGATAAGAAGATACCTTTTGAAGTAGCGGTAAACAATGCGGTATGCGAGGAAAACAGCTATATTAATGCTGATTTGGAAATCAAAAATATATATGACGACAAAGTGGCTGCTGTGGTTACAACCGAACTTTACGACAAAGAAACAGGTAATTTGATTGAGAAAAAACAGCAGAGTATAAGCTTGAATTCAGGGGAAAGCAAGGTTGTTACAGAGCAGTTTACAAGGGATGTACCTTATGACGGCAATTACTTTATTAAGGCTTATGTGGAAAGAAGTGAAGAGAGCAATAATGTTCCGTCAGAAGTTATCGAGCTGTCAAATACGGTAACAGCTGTTGTAAAAACTATGTCGGATGATAAAACTCCTCCTGTAATAACCTGGAGAGTTTCATCCGAGCCAAATAAAAACGGCTGGTACAACAGTGATGTTACAATACATTTTGAAGCTAAGGATGATATTTCAGGCATAGATATATTGACTCCCGACACAACTATAAGTCAAGAAGGCATGGATATTAGTTTCACAGCGGTAGCAATAGATAAAGCAGGAAATACATCAAGTGTAGAGATTACGGGAATAAACATCGATAAGACAAAACCGGAGATAATACATAATATGCCGGATACGAAAAATTTTGGCGAAAGAATAACTCTTTCCTTTGAAGCTAATGATAATCTATCGGGAATTGAAAGCAGCTATGTTCTGTTCAATGGTGAGAAATTTAGTAACGGAGCTGTGATTATGTTAACAAGGGTAGGAGATAATAAGATCGAATTTATTGCTGAAGATAAGGCCGGAAATGTGAGTTGTGTAATGAAAACACTAACTGTAATTGCACCTAAATTTAAAATTTCGGGTTATATAGCTCCAAGCTTTATGACAGGCAAACAAAATCCTTCGGTGATAAACTCCGGATTCAAGGTTGAAATAGTCGGTACAGGATTGTGGGCAATTAGTGATGATAATGGCTATTTTGAAATAAAGGATGTACCTATGGGTTCAGACTATACTCTAAAGATAAGCAAACAAAACTATTTGTCAAGGGAAATAAAAGATGTAGTAGTGACTGAGGATATCCAAATTACTACTTCAGACTCACCGGTGGAAATGTGGGCAGGAGATATTGCAATAGATGGGGTGCAGGATGGTGCTATAAACATGATGGACGTTATGGCAATAGCAAAACTGTACAATACCTGGGCAGGAGACCCGGATTACGATGAAAGCTATGACTTCAACATGGATAAGGCTATCAATTTATTGGATATAGTTATTATGGCTGTTCACTTTGGATGCTTTTACGATAATTAAAACAATTCATATGAAAGGTCGGCTATTCTACTTACGAACAGCCGACCTTTTATATTACATTCTATTTCCGCCTTGTATGTAATTTTAGAGTGATTTTTATTTGATTAAATTTAAAATAATTCATAATTTAACTTTTTATGAAAAAACATTGTATTCAATATTATTAGAAACATAGTTCCTCTCTGAAACTAGAAGGTTTATTTTATCTTCAGATTCAACTTCTACTCCTGCTCCGTATCGAAAATGCACTCCTAATGCACCGGGGCGGGCATGCTTAGTAATAAAGTGTCTGCTAGATATATGATTTATTTTCTTTTCAGTACAATCAATAAGATATAAATCTGAGAGATCTTTATTTAATGTCCCCAAATTCTCAGTTCTGAACCCAAGCATATATATTTTGTCAGAGATATCTGTTATAAGTGAAATATTATCACCGCCATATTTTAGTCTTATGCCTCCAAAAACCATTTCAAATCTACAATTCGGATCTTCTAAAGGCAGACCATTAGATTTATAGACATCTGTCATACCATTATCAATTACAACAACATAGAATATTTTTTTCCCATTCTCAACTCTTGATGTAATACCTACCGCTCCTGCTTTTCTATCATCCCTTTTAATTGTTGTAGGGAGTAGACAGAGCTTATTATCTATCAAGGTTTTCAGGTCATAAAATCTAATAACAGAGGATTTATTTTTGTCACCATTAGGTTCTAATGATAATGCAAGATATCCATTTTCCTGTTCAATCTGGCATCCGCCGGGATGATTGTATCCTTCTTCCGGTGTATCAACTCTGAACAGTATTTTTTTGCTTTTTCTATTAACTGCTATTATGGAGCCAAATTTTGCATTTTTATTTTCACTATTATGAGTGAGGATGATATAATCTTTATAGGCACTCATACCTTGAATATGAGCAGAGCATGCTGGTGCAAGAATAGGAAGGCCCCAAATAGAACCTGAAGCTTTAAACGAATTTCCTTCTTTATTAATATCATTGAATACCTTTTCAACATTATTAACTCTCATTTTCCAAACCCCATTTCTTTTAGATTTTTTAGATAGAATTCTCTAATAAAGTGATCCTGAATTGTATAAAGAAAGCATACTGAATAATTATTGGTTTTGATGAAAATGCTAAAATAATACTGGTATTGCTTTTGTAAATTACTTGCAAGTTCTTTACAAGAATATAATACAGTAATACTAACTTTCACACATCAACCGAAAGTATGATTTTTAATTGTTTTTTATATTTTTACGGGTATGGAAATAAAAATAGCAGTTCCTTTGTCTACATTAGGCTGTATACCCATTGTTCCATTAAAGCTTCCGTGCAATGCTATGTTGGAGATGTATAAGCCTAAGCCGGTCCCATCCTTGCCTTTTGTTGTAACCATCTGAGAAAAGAGCTTTTGTTTAACATCATCTGATATGCCTTTTCCATAATCTCTGACAACAAAAACAATATTATTTTTTTCCATGGAAACTGTAAGTATTATTTCTCCACCATCCTCATATGCTTGGATAGAGTTCATAATAACATTGTTGAGAATCTGGGTGAGAACAACGATATCACCTACTATTTGTGTTTGAGAATCAATATTGAAATGAGTATTTAGTTTGCAGTTTTTCTTCTTAAACTCGTATGACATTAACAGGTTAATCTTTTCTACAACTTCTAAAATTGTAAATTTATTGGTTTTACTGCTGTTAAGGCTTAGAGATTGATCCTTTACAGCAGTAATAACGTCGGATATGTAAAGCAGGTATTGCTTTATCATCTTTTCCCACTGCAGCATGTCTTTTAAAACATCATCAAATTCAGGATATTTTATATATATATCCTCATCTTTTAGAAGGTTGTCTATTCTCTCCGTGTATCTGGTTAGAGCAAGAATGCCACCTGAGGATGACATGAGAGGCGTTTTGATATTATGGGCAATTCCTCCGATTAATTGATTTAACGATAAAAGCCGAGCCTTTTCGATTAATTGCTTAGTGTTCTCTTCCACAAGCTTTAAGTTTTGTTTATGCTCGGTAATGTCTTTAAACATGATAAGCATTGCTAAGAAACGAGCTTGTACTTGAATGGGCTTTATCTCAATTTGGAAGTCCTTATTTTGATTGTCTATTGTAATAGAGCATTCCATATTTATTGTTAATCTCTGGGATTTTACTAATTCAAAATAATATTCCATTTTATCTTTAAAATTCGCAAATTGTGTTTCCTTAATATTGAGATTGGAATGCTGGAGATATGTGATATTCATGTGCTTCAGGTAATCAAAAAAATGGTTTGATTCAATTTTTAATGGTTTTCCGAACAGGTCTGCAAAAATTTTATTTTTATCAATTATATTTCCATAAAGGTCGGTCACAATGAAAGGGTCACTCATGTTATCAACTACATTTTGCAGAGCTATAGGCATTATATCTAGAAATCTGTATTTTTTTATACTGTATGTTATACAAAATGAAAAAAACAGGTATAAAAAGACAATATAATATGATGGGAACGGACTTGTATCTGGTAAAAATTGCTTTAAAAGGGAAAAGCATGAGAATACAATGGGAGCCAATATGCCGGCTATGAAAAGCAAAACTTGCTTTGACAGGCCGTTTGTATACTTTAAACTGAAATTCATTATATATATAACCGAAAACATGGTGTATACAAATTGGTATGTGGCATAAATAATAAATAATGGTCCCGTACCTGTTATTGTATTGTTGAGATTGTCATAGCTTTTATACATAAGGGTATGATAATTGTTGGTGACATGCAATAATATAAATACGATTGGGGGCAATGAAATTAAGAACATGCTTTTTAAGGATATTCGGTCTTTTGCAATAATAATGGATAGAATAAGAGCAGTAGAAGGCAAAAAGTAGGTACAGCTAGCACTTAAGAAAAAAACAGCAAAAATATAATGTCCTGTCAGGCATCTTAAAGACTCATTAATAAAATTAAAAAAAGTCCAAAAAAATGTGAGCAGAACATTTAATAAACAAAACTTGTATATTTGTTTTTGATTTCTATTAAACCATATTGATTTTATAAAAACAATAAGAATGCAACACGAAACAAAATATACTGAAGCTTTTACTATAGACATAAAAATCACTTGTTCTTTTCTAAATTATTTTGTAAAACACAGTTCATTATTACTTTATTCAACATTTTATTTAACGGAATTATTATCCAATGTACCTATTATAGAAAGATTTGTACAATTAGTCAACAGGTCTCCTGGAGTAACGAAATACTGTTCGATATCAATTATTTCATTAATAGGTTTGGATCCAAGCTTATTTATGCTTTTGACCACTAGGGATGAATTTTTTGTGCCTCCGTAAACATGCTGAATAACTGAGCAAAACTCATGGGCGGCGACTACAAGATCTTCATCTAAAGACATGTTATCTTTTGGTGATGTTTTATGTTTATCTGATTCTAATTCAGATAGTATTTCTTTGAGTAAAGCTTCAATATTATTTGAACTTAGGATGCTGCTGTCTGAAGTGACTTCATTTTTAAAAAGTTTATTGATATCTGTAATAAGTTTGGATTCTAAATTGGAGTTGTTTTTATCGATATGCTCCTGGATGTATTTGAGCAAGCTTTTATTAACAGATTCATTTTTGATAATTAATTTAAATTCATTGCCTGCATTTTCATAACAATTATAAACAAACTGGGAGCAAACCATGGGCTGTGGACTTCCGTAAACAGCTTCATCAACGATTTTTATCAATTCAGATGTAATGTGTTTCAGTAATTGGCTTACTAATTTTTGAAGCTTTGAATTGATTAATGATTTTTTTAACAATATGTACATGCCTACAAAAGCCAGGTTTAATTTTGAATAAGGCACTTTTGAATTCACATAATTTGAAGCTATATCCAGAACTTTAGACATGTTATTGTTCCATGGATTAAGTCGCATCACAGTGATTTCACGATTAACTACTCTATCTTTAATTTCATTAATCTGTGCGTAGGGTGGGATTTCTTCCACAATCTTGTTGCAATCATAGTATGACAGAGCTGAATGAGTTACGGGAGACTTGGTGATTTTAGCTATCAGCTGAGACACCGTATCATCGGATGCTGAGAATAATAAAATATCGCCTTGCTTTAATTCATTAATTTTAATAGTTTTTTTGCTCATAAATTATCTCCTTAATTATATTATTTTATATTGTATATAGCAGAATCTATTTTATAAAAAGCAATTAATATTTTACATACAAGGATTAATAATGTATTTTATATAGAGCATGATTTAGCTGAAATTAGCTTTATAGCCTAATAAATAATCCGTTGTTACCTTGAAAATTTCTGCGAGTTTTTTTATATTTTCACCTGTCGGTTCAGTCTGATTTGATTCCCAATTTGCAATGGCCGTTCTACCTAGACCAAGAAGCTTTCCAAGTTCATCCTGGCTCATGTTGTTAATTTTCCTGAGTTTTTTAATCCTCAAACCGAAGCTTCCATCTTTTCTTGAGTGTTCAATAGATTTGATTGCAGACTCAATAATAATCAATATTTTTTCGAAATCAGCAGATTTTTCACAATACATTTGAACATCCATTGTATTAAGAATTTCAAGACCGGGTGCTTCTTCTGCCCTGCCGGTTAAGAGCATGATATAGATTTCATCGTTAAATTTCCTGATTTTCTCTACAACCTGCCGACCGTTCATGTTGTCAATGAAATAATCCAATATAAGCATATCGAAAGCTTCCTCTTTTAAAGCTGCAAGACGTTCTTTTGAGCTTGTGTAACCTGCCACATTGTATTTGGGGCTTAGGTTTGCCTTAATAGACATTATTATGCCTTCTTCATCATCTATTACAGCTATTTTAAATGGATCCTTCATTTTCATTCCTCCGTACAAATTTTTCTAATATTTGTATTTTAGCAAAACAAGCGAAAAAAATCAATAAAAAATCATTATATGTGACAAATATAAAAGAATAATCAAAGGAATAAAGTCACTAAATAAGACTCTCGAATTATTAGTAAAATTTTAAATACAATAAAAATAAACATAAAATACAAAATAGAATATATTGACACGTCATTAAAAATGACATATACTGTTTATGAAAAGAGTTATTATTAGTGACGCTATATCGGTGAAATTAATTAAAGGAGGAGGTATATGCAATGTCTCAAAAATATTCTATTAAAATGGATAATTGTTTTCGTAAATTGTTTATGTCTGCTAGGAAAAATAATTTTAGCAAAAATGAACTTCAATTGGCACATATTATTTCGGACTTTCGAAGCAAGGTATCTGACAGCACAAACATATACTCATGTAAAATTCTAATATTACCAAACTCTTTGGAAGTAGAATTTATTGAGAATAATCCCAACGATAAAATCAATTGCGATGCTCACTCCAATGACTCTTTATATTGTCTAACCAGCCGGGAAATTGATGTTTTGACTTTGATCGATAAAGGAAAATCAAACAAGGAAATTGCCGATATATTATGCCTCACAATAAGTACAGTTAAAACACATATCTTGAACATATTCGGAAAACTTGGGGTAAACAGAAGGATTCAAGCCATTTCAAAAGCAAAAGAATTAAAAATTATTTCGTAAAAATTTTTACTTTTCAATTCACATCTCTTAAATTCAATAGAATTATGTAAAATATCATTTTACAATTGATTAAATATAGATTTATGTTAAAATTATTAGGAATATAGAACAAAATTGTGGTGTAAAATACTCAATTATTTACTATATTAAATACGTTATTATCATTACATTTAGCAGAATAAATGTAAAAGAAAAAAACCAAAGGCCGAGGTGTTGATAATTGTACCTTAAAAGGTTGGAAATTCAAGGCTTTAAGTCCTTCGCAGACAAAATAAATCTGGAATTCAATTCAGGAATAACATCTGTAGTAGGCCCGAATGGTAGCGGTAAAAGCAATGTAGCGGATGCCGTAAGATGGGTTTTAGGTGAGCAGAGTGCTAAAACTCTTAGGGGAACAAAAATGGAGGATGTAATTTTTGCAGGAACTGAACATAGAAAGGCAATGGGCCTTGCTGAGGTTTCTCTTACCATTGATAATTCCACCCATACGTTGCCAATCGAGTTTGATGAGGTTACTGTTACAAGAAGAGTTTATCGTTCAGGTGAAAGTGAATACTTTATAAATAAAACACTTTGCCGTCTTAAGGATATACATGAGTTGTTCCTTGATACCGGAATAGGTAAGGACGGATACTCTATTATTGGACAAGGCAGGGTTGACGAGATTTTAAGCACCAAATCGGAGGAAAGAAGGCATATTTTTGAGGAAGCCTCCGGTATTATGAAATATAAGGTAAGAAAGCAGGAAGCAGAAAAAAAGCTGGACTTAACCGAGCAGAATCTGGTAAGAATTAATGATATAATAAATGAACTTGAAACACAGATTGAGCCTTTGAAGGCTCAATCTGATACAGCCAAAAAGTATCTTTCATACAGAGATTCTTTAAAAGAACTGGAAATCAACTTGTACATTGATAGTATTGCCAAGTTCAAGGAAAAGATAAAGGAGTATGAGGAACAGTATTTAAAGATAAAAGAAAGTATTGATAACGAAAATTTAAGCCTTGAAAATATTACAAGGCAGAACAAAGAAAAGAACGACAGAATGAAAGCAATGGAAGAGGCTCTGGAGATTACCAGACAGGAGTTTTATAACATTGAAAACAATCTGGAGAAGTGTAGTTCTGAAATTAAGTTAAATGATGAAAAAATAAATAATTATAATCGAAATATAGAAAGAATAGACTCTGAATTGTCAGAGATAAATGATAAGAAAGAGCAGCTTAATAAAGATGAGAGTGCAAAAAATCAAAAAATAGATTATTTGTCAAAGCAGCTTGAAGAATACTCCCAAAAGCTTTCTGAGCATGAAAGAAAAATGGCTTCATTAAATGAGACTTTGGACGAAAATGAAAGATATATTGAAAATCTAAAGGACAGCATAATGGAGAAGCTGGATTTGCTTTCCGATAAAAAGACGCAAATCGGAAATATCAAGGCACATGTTGAAAATCTTAAAAAGAGGCAACATAGCATTGATATGGAAATTTATCAGATTGCTCTGGATAAGGATAGGGAAATAATAAAAAAAGATGACATACAGGAAAGTATAAACAAGGCAAAGGCTGCAATTGACAAAGGGAGATCGGATATTGACGGGCTTACCAGGCAAAAGAAAGAGTGTGAAACTGCCCTTTCAGATCTTAGAAGAAAACATAATGAAGTGGTAAATGACTATCAATTCAAGTCATCAAGGCATAAAATGCTTCAGGACATGGAGAATAAGCTGGAGGGATACAATAGGAGTGTTAAGGTTGTGCTTCAGGCCTGCCAGCAGTCTAAAGAATTTGGACATGGCATACATGGTGCCCTTGCACAGCTTATTACTGTTGATAAGAAATATGAAACCGCTGTTGAGATGACTCTCGGAGGCGCATTGCAAAATATTGTTACTTCAACTGAAGAGGATGCAAAAAGGGCAATAGAGTACCTTAAAAAGAACAGGCTTGGAAGGGCTACTTTCCTTCCCATAACGGCAGTTAAGGGAAAATATTTGGACAGCCATATATTAAACGAAGTTAAGAACCAGCAGGGCTTTATAAGTGTTGCATCGGATCTTATTAAATGCAACAGCGAATTTAACGGCATAATATTAAACCTTTTAGGCAAGGTGGTTGTTGTAGAAAACCTTGACGCAGGTATTAGAATTGCCAAAAAGTTCGGTTACAGCTTCAGGATGGTAACATTAGAAGGAGATATAATAAGCACAAGCGGTTCCATGTCGGGAGGAAGCACTGATAATGCGGGTCCTGGAATATTAAGCAGAAACAGGGAAATCACAGAGCTGAAAACCGAGATATCAAAGCTTGCTGCAATTAGGCAGTCGCTTGATACAAAGATAAATGATGCATCAAATATGCTTCAGGAAATAATGACAGAAATATCCAATGAAGAAAAGAACATTAACACAAATGAGCTTGTTAAACTCAGAGATGAGAGCCATTTGGCACAAATAGAGGAGAATATCAAAAAAGCCGAAGCAAAGGCTGATATGTTAAAGGATGAAAAAGCTCAGCTTATTAAGCAGGAATCCGATACGGACATTGAGCTTCAAAAATATAACAAGGAGCTTTCTGATATTGAGAATGATATCAACAACACTAAGGAAATAATTTCAAAAAATCAGGAAAAGCATAAGGAAGATCAATCATTGAGGGATGCTGTCCATAATGATATCATGAATTTTAAAATATCGGTTAATTCAGTCTTGGAAAGCCTCCAGGCTGTTAAAGAGACATTGGACAGAATAAATGAAGAAAGGAATCAATTAGATAACAGCTTTAAGAGGAAAACAGGTGAAAAAGAAAAGTACCATAATGAGATAGAAAACTTAAAGGCTGAAAATGCAGGTTTTTCCAAGAAAGTTAAAGCTCTTGAGGAAGAAAAGACAGGAAAGACACTAAAAATTGATAAGATTGTAGAGGAAAAAAAGGTGTTGGAGGAGGAGCTGTCCGACACTATAGAAAAAATACAGAATATAAACAAAAATATATTGCTTCTTCAAGAGGATTATAACAGGGTAGAAGTTAAAAAAGCCAAGGTTGAGGCAGAGCTTGAGTCTGTGCAAAACCGTATGTGGGATGAATACGAGCTTACATTTACCAATGCATTGGAGTTTAAAAAGGATATTGGAAGCATACCTCAGGCCCAAAAAAGAATAAATGAAATTAAAAACGATATAAAAGCATTAGGACCTGTTAACATTGCTGCCATTGATGAATATGTGAAGACAAAGGAACGCTATGAGTTCATGACGGCCCAAAGAAATGACATGGAGCAGGCCAAGGAAAAATTGAAGAAGGTAATAAATGAAATGATAAGCATAATGAAGAAGCAGTTTTTAGAGCAATTCAAGCTTATCAATGAGAATTTCAATATAGTATTCCGCGAATTGTTTGAAGGTGGAAGAGCAGAGCTTATACTGGTGGATATGGAGAATGTCCTTGAAAGCGGTATAGAAATAGAGGTACAACCTCCAGGCAAAAAACTTCAGAACATGATGCTGCTTTCCGGAGGTGAAAGGGCGTTTACTGCAATTGCACTGCTGTTTTCAATATTAAGGCTTAGACCAACTCCTTTCTGTATACTTGACGAAATTGAGGCTGCTCTTGATGATGCCAATGTATACAGGTTTGCAGAGTACCTGAAAAAGTATACCGTCAATACCCAGTTTATAATGGTAACCCACAGAAAGGGTACTATGGAGGCTGCAAATACTCTCTATGGAGTAACAATGCAGGAGCATGGAGTATCAAAGATTGTGTCCATGAAAATGGGGGAAAAAGCAAGCTAGATTGATTTTTAAATAATAAAAACGATATTTGAACAAATATATAGAAACATTAAAAAATATATAAAAGTATTTACAAATATATAAAAATATACAAATTATGAATTGTAAAAGGAGATTTGCGGATGGGTTTTTTTGACAGATTAAAAGAAGGATTATCAAAAACAAGAAAGAGTATAACAGAAAAGATTGATCAGGTTTTGGTTGCATTTGGAAAGGTCGATGACGAGTTATTTGATGAACTTGAAGAAATCCTTGTCACTTCTGACATAGGCGTTGATACCTCCCTTAGGGTGATTGAAGATCTTAAAAAGAAAGTAAGGGAAAACAGGGTTATAGATGCCATGAAGGTTAAAGAATTGCTGAAGGAATCACTTGCAGAGATTCTTAATGAAGAGAATTCAGAGCTCAATATTGAAACAACTCCCTCTGTAATACTTGTTGTAGGAGTTAATGGAGTAGGAAAAACCACTTCCATAGGTAAAATTGCAAATCTATTAAAACAAAGGGGAAAAAAGGTGATTTTGGCTGCAGGAGATACCTTTAGGGCGGCTGCCATTGATCAGTTGGAGATCTGGGCAAACAGGGTTGGAGTGGATATTATAAGACAGACGGAAGGATCAGATCCTGCTGCGGTTATATTTGATGCAGTTCAAGCTGCCAAATCCAGAAAAGCTGATGTCCTGATATGTGATACAGCGGGAAGGCTTCATACAAAAAAGAATCTTATGGATGAATTGAAAAAAATATACAAAGTCATAGATAGGGAGCTTCCGGGAATTTCACGTGAAACCCTTCTGGTTCTAGATGCTACAACGGGTCAGAACGCTGTTTCTCAGGCTAAGACCTTTAATGAAATTTCCGACATAACAGGTATTGTTTTGACAAAACTCGATGGAACTGCTAAAGGCGGAATAATTGTAAGCATAAAATCAGAACTGGATATTCCTGTTAAACTCATTGGCGTAGGTGAAAAAATGGATGATCTCCAGAAGTTTGATGCAAAAGAGTTTGTTGAAGCGTTGTTTTCATAAGGTGATGCCATGAATGAAATATTAAACTGTTCCTGTGTTCAAATGAACTGTACGCCTAGTGATATATCATACAATCTTAAAAAAGCAGGTGAATTTGCAGGTAAGGCTCGAGAAAATGGTACGAAGATTCTTGTTTTTCCGGAATTGTTTGATATAGGCTATGATCTTTCATCATTAAGCACATTGAAGATTGATACCCGTAATACAGTTGATGCCGTATCAAAAATGGCAAAAGACAATAACATGTTTATAGCTGCCGGATTGACTGAAATGGAAAAAAGCGAGGGGGTGTTTTACAATACGGTATATGTTTTTAACAACAGCGGAGAAACAGTTGTAAAGTATAGAAAAATAAACCTTTTTTCACTAAGTAAGGAAACTCGTTATTTTAAGCCTGGAATAAATCCCCAGTCATTTATAATAAACAATATTAAGGTGGGCATTATGATATGTTATGATTTAAGATTTCCTGAACTGGCAAGGTATTATTTTAAGAACGGCTGCAAAGCCATTATAATATCATCGGCATTTCCCAAACCCAGGCAGGAGCATTGGAATACTCTTTTAAGGGCAAGGGCTATTGAAAATCAGCTATATATTATTGCTTCAAACAGGATTGGGAGTGTGAATGGAATTGAGTTTGCAGGCAGCAGCAGCATAATAGATCCCTGGGGAGAGGTTGTAGAAAGCCTGGACAATGATAGTGAAGGAATTGTTAAGTGCTGTATATCCATGAACAAAGTGGATGAAGTGCGTAAAACCATTCCATGCTATGATGATATGCTAAGGCTTGAAAAAGATATTTTAAATTTTTATAGAAGCTAATAATAAAGTTAATAATAGAATAAATATTTATATATGTAAATTGTTTCTATAGTAATTACAAAGAGAGGGTTAGTCGTTATGGACATAAATGAATTTAACAATTTTTATGACAGGAATGAGTTCAGAAATGTTGCTAAAAAGCTTAAGGGAAGGCTAATTGCAGTTATTGCTGTTTTTGCTGTTATTGTTGGACTTATTATAGCATCCGGCATTTATCTTGATATCATACAATTAAATGAAATAGGTAATAAACTTTCAAGTATTTACATTAAAAACATTCAGTACCAGTTGATTTTTGCCTTATTCGCTTTTGTTATAATATTTGCTGCAATCAGTGTAACAAACATATTTATTAAGAAGGTTCTTATAAAGTTTCTTAAGAAAAATGGTACAGAAAGCAATGTGAAATTTCCTAATTTCTCTATTGCTGCTGTGATAGGGCTTTTAGGTGCATTTATTACTAGAAATTTTTTCTTTCAGAAAGCACTTACATTTTTAAACTCAGAAGCATTTAATTTGAAAGATCCGCTGTTTGGTAAAGATGTTGGTTATTATATATTTCAAAGGCCTTTCTTAATATCTATTTATGATTTCATATCATACTTATGGATTTTCGTAATTTTTTATACCATAGCTTATTATCTAATAGGATTAATAACGGTATACCATAATGTAAATCTTGAAGATTTAAAGTTTAAAAGCCTTATAAGGCATAATATCATCAATATCGCAATATTCTTCCTTATTAAGATGGTTTCCTATACATTTGAAAAAGAAGGACTGCTCTTTGGAAGTTTTGCAAATGTAAAAGGCGTTGGGTCTTTACTTGGTGCCGGGTTTATTGCCAATAACATATGGAAGCTGTATTTTACAATAGCACCTTTTCTGCTGCTGGCTATTGTGGCTGTGACATTTTTCTTTGTATGGCGTGGCAAGCTTAAGTATGCAGGGTTTTCGATAGCTGTTTATCCGGCTGCTTGGATTATAGTAAGCATAGTGGCGGCCGTAACTCAGGTTACATATGTTAAACCTGATGAAATAAGGGCAGAGAGTCAGTACTTGAAGAACAATATGATTATGACAAGAAAAGCATATAATATTGACAATATAGAAAGCTATCCCTTCAGCCTTGAGCCGTTAAAGCCGGAAATACTCGCAAGAAACAAGGAAACTGTGGACAATATAAGAGTTGTGGACTATAATGCAACTCTTGACAGCAACAAACAGCTCCAAGGACTGACAAATTTCTACAGTTTTCATGAAGGTGATATAATAAATTATAAAATAAATGGAAAAGAAACTCCTGTTTTTGTATCTGCCAGGGAAATAAACAAGGATTTGCTACAATCCAAGTCATATACCAATATGATGTTCAAGTATACCCATGGCTATGGTATTGTAATGAACCCAATCAACAGTTTTACAAGGGAAGGACAATCGGAATTTATAATAAGCGGTCTTCAGAATGAAGAAACCGAGCTTAAAATAAATGAACCAAGAATATACTATGGAGAGCTTACAAAGGACTATGTTGTTGTAAATCCTGCCTCTGAAGGTAAACTAAAGGAAACTGATTATGACGGAAAATCTGAAGTAAGCTATGATACCGTAAATGGCGGCGGTATTAAGCTGGGATTTCTTAATAAGGTGCTTTTTGCCCTGAGGTACCGTGATTATAACTTTCTCGTATCAAGCAATATTACCTCAAACTCAAAGATACTTCTAAACAGGCAGGTCGTAGAAAGAGCTAGGAAAGCTGTACCGTTTTTACGAATAGACAACGATCCGTATATACTTTTGACAGATGATGGCAAGCTTAAGTGGGTTTTAGATGGATATACTACCACCAATCTTTTTCCCTATTCCCAGAGTTCCAGCGGATTCAACTATATAAGAAACTCCGTTAAGATTATTATTGATGCATATACAGGTGCAACAGATTATTATATCATTGATAATAATGATCCTATAATAAAGGTATATGACAAGATGTATCCGGGTATTTTTAAAAGCACTGATAAATTGCCTGAATTTATTAAACAGCATATGAAATATCCTGAATATCTTTTTATGCTTCAAACCGAGGTGTTGAAAAAATATCATATAGTCCCCGACAGTGATCAAAATATAACCAATTTTTATGGAGGTCAGGACTTATGGAAATTAGCATCTATTCCTGATAAGGGATCGGGGGAAGAAATACTTGAACCTTATTATAATATGATAAAGCTTCCGGGGAAATTTGGAAAGAATGAAGAGCTTATATTAATGAGAGCATTTACTCCATCAGGTGAAAGACATAACTTAGGTTCATGGCTATCTGTTAGAAACTCAATGGAGAACTACGGACAGCTTATACAGTTTACTTTCCCAAATGAAGCACAGAATGTTTTCGGTCCATATCAGGTAGAAGTAAAAATAAACCAAATAGACTCCGTATCAAAGGATATTACACTTTGGAGCCAGAGCGGTTCTGATGTATTTAAGGGAAATCTTCTGGTTATACCTATAGAAAACAGCATTCTTTATGTTGAACCCATTTATATAAAGTCAACCGGTAATGCAATACCTGAGGTAAGAAGGATTATTACAGGATTCCAGGAGGGTAATGAATTCAGATATGGAATAGGTACCGATTTAAAAAGTGCTCTTAATAATATGTTTTCATCAAATCAAACCACGACACCTGACGACACAACAGATACAAACACAGACAATAAAGATGCCGGAAATGATAATAACGACAGGCCTTCACAAAATGTTGGCGACAAGCAACAGGTAATTGATCAGATTCTTTCAAAATATGATGCACTTAAGAAGCAGATGGATGAGCTTGATAAACTTATGGAAGATTTAAGATAAGCAATAATAAGGGGCGTTTCAAAAAATACTTGAAAATGTATTTTTTGAAACGCCCCTTATATGTATTCAACAAAGTTCAACAGGATATAGTGACATATTAATTAATTTTTAAATTGCGACTTTCCCTTTTTCGATGTATAATCATATTATATGGACAATTGGACTTTAGACATAATCTTAAAATGATTGCTCCATATAAAGTAAAATAAATTTTCAAAAGGGGATGTCATATGAAGAAAAGTCGAATTCTGTTGGTTTTAGCACTAGTGTTAGTTTTTAGCAGTCTATCTGTAACATCTGTTTTTGCAGATTCACCTCCAAGTATAGGCATAGAGCTTGACAAGACCGAAGCAAAGGTTGGAGACACAATCAAGGCTACTGTTAAAGTTAATAATATTAAAAATCTCAATGGCTTTCAAGTAAACATCAGATATAATCAGGAAGTTTTAAAGATAGTATCGGAAGATGGGTCTGATAGTTTTGGAGATGCTACATGTCCTAAAAACGGTGAATTGGTGATGAATGAGAGCTATTCACTTTTCCCTGTTGCGGCAAATACTATTTCAGCAGGAGTATTAAACTTCGGTAGATCATACATAGATATGGAATCATATAGAAAGAGTAACAAACCTGAAAGTACAGGTTCCTTGGCGGTGTTGCATTTTAAGGTGATCAAAGATGCAGCAACAGAAATAGTTTTTGAGGAACTTGGAACCATGCCTGGCTCTAATAAGGGCACAATGTTGTTTGACTGGGATGGAAATACCATTTATGAATACGCTGTAAATGATTCAGCCAAAATTAATCCCAATTCGAGTCCTGCTCCTTTGCCCTCATACACAGTAAAGCCTATTTCACGTCCAGCTCAAGAAACTGCTGAAAAGAACAATAATATTTATATAATAATACTTGTAGCAGTTATTGCAATAGTTGTATTATTACTTTTTGTGTTTATATTTGCAGGTAAAAACAAAGCTTCCGGAGATATTGATGATGAGCAGGAAGAATATGAAGAGGATGCTGAAAGTCAGGACAGTAATAATGATGAAGAATCATCAGATGATTACGATGAAACATAAATATATTAAATACGATTAATCTTTTACATTTATCTATCGCAAAATTCCGTTAAAGCGTTCGTTATTTTGCTCTGCTAAATGTAAGATTAATAACGTATTTAATATAGAAAACAGTTGGTAATATCTTAGAGTTTTTATATTAGAGCGATCATTCTTTTGCATTTTAATATGACAAATCTATTGAATCTTAAATCTACTGATCTTCTATTTGACTGAGCAAAGTTCATTGTACTTTGCTCAGTCAAATAGAGATTCTAAAGTGTAAAATCCAGTTGATTTCTAGTTAAAGGGAATGGGCTAAACCAGTTTCTTAAATTGAGAGGAGCGATAACCTTGAAAAAAACTGTTTTCGAGAAATTAATGAAAAAAGTCTTTCTGTTTTCACTGATTTTATCGGTTATTGGGACAAGTATGTTGTTTACACCTTTAGAAGCTTCAGCTTCTGGGGAAGCGAACATCATTATCGGTTCTGCCACAGGAGAACCTGATGGCACTGTAAAAATACCCGTTAATATATCAGGTATTCCGTCTGCAGGGATAAATAATATTGATTTTTCTTTGCGTTTCGAATCTGATAACCTGGAGCTTGTAAGTATTAATGCAGGTAACATATTTGATGTGCCCGCAGATTTATCTTTTCATAATACAGGCAATATAATTAAATTTTTATTTAGCGATACAACCCAGAGAGATTATCCTCTGAAAAAAGAGGGTATCATGGCTGAGTTGAACTTCAAAGTTAAAAAGAATGCTGTTCAGGGTGTTTATAAAATTCAAAGGTACGAAATCGGTGCATTTTCTTCAATTGATTCAAATAAAAAGCTTGTACCTCTAGCCGTAATGATTAGCGATGGTGCCATAACAGTTACAAATGCTGCTACACCAACCCCTACTCCTTTTGGGCAGGTTCCTACACCAACTGCCACTATTCCTCCTACTCCGGTTAAAAGTACATCTGTGCCTCCTACATCAGCGGTTTCCCAAAGCAATCCTGTAAATACACCGGCTCCCACAAAAGCACAGGTTACATCTACTTCTGCTATTAAAGCAACTCCTATAGTTCTTGTTAATGAGAATAAGAAGCTTATACCCAAGGGTATACCTGCTGATTTGGCAATAAGTGTCAAGACAGACAAGAATATTTACAAGGAAAACGAGATAATTAAATTTACAATCAAATACCTTAACAGACTGGACAAGGAAGCATCAAATGTTGTAATAAGTGCTAAGTTTCCAGCAGGAACAACACCTGTACTAAGCTCCATAAAGCCTATGGGAACTTTAAAGGATAATGGTATTGAGTGGAAGTTTGATACTATTGGCAAAGGAAAAGTCGGAGAGATTGAATATGAGCTTCAGGTATCCAAGCTGGCCATAGCAATGACAACTGCAACTTCCCTTGTTACAATTGACAGTAAGGACAATGTTTTAAAGAATGATGACAACAAATCAATGGCAAGGTTCTTATTGCTTAAGAACAATGCTGTATTAAGCCATAAGAAGTACATGAACGGATATCCGGATGGAACAATAAAGCCTGACAAGGAAATAACCAGAGCTGAAGTAGCTGTATTGTTTGCAAATCTTTTAGGCCTTGACATATCGGATACTACAACAGTAACTTATCAGGACGTTAATAAGGGCCATTGGGCATTAAAATACATAAATGCCGTTTCAAAAGCAGGAATTTTTAAAGGATCCACAGTTAACGGAGTATCATTATTCAACCCCAATAGTTATATAACAAGAGCAGAGCTTGCTACTGCAATAACAAGATATTTGGAGTTGGGAGAGGATCGTACCCCCCTTGAGGTGCATTTTTCGGATATATTGGGACATTGGGCCATGAAATATATAGAAGAAGCATACAGGCTTAACATTGTCAGTGGTTACAGCAATGGGACATTTATGCCCAACAACAAAATAAAAAGAGCAGAAGTTCTGGTAATGTTAAACAGAATGTCCTTCAGAGGTCCTGTATCAACTGACGAGGAAAGCCCGTTCAAAGATCTTAGCAAAAAACATTGGGCATACGGTCATATTATTGAAAGCACTACAGACCATACTACCATACTGGACGGACAGGCTGAAATAAAACGATAATTAAGGGATAGAGCATTGTTCAAAACGGTGGAGCTGTTGCGTAGCTAGAGCAACAGCTCTAATTTTAGTTTGTTAAATAATTGTGAATTACGAAAATCGTATAATGCAAATCACTAAAAAGTATTGTATAATATTATTATACTACATTAAATACGTTATTAATCTTACATTTAGCAGAGCAAAATAACGAACATTAACGGAATTTTGCGATAGATAAATGTAAAAGATTAATAGTATTTAATATAAAAGTAATAAATCCATTATATTAGAAAAAACATACTGTTTATGAATCAGGCTTGATAAAAGATGTACAAGCCTTGTTATTATTATTTGGAAGGGGAATATGTTTAAAATGCTGTTAAAGAGAAAATTATCTGCAATTCTTGTGATTATGATTATTTTTAGTAGTATTGTGATGTATCATGTCAATGTAGATGCAGATGGCGATTCACAGTTTATACTTGAGGCAGGACAAACCTACCTTGCAGTGGGGGATGTTATTGAGATTTCATTAAGTGCAAAAAATATCCCGGGGTTTGCAGGTTATCAAGCTAATATCAAATATGATCCTGCAGTTTTAAAACCAATTTACTCTGACAATACACCTTTTGATAATAACTCTGCACCTGATCCGGGGGATTTGTTAAAAGGAAGATTTTCACCTACAGATATGGCATCAAACGATTTTGTTGCTGGAACGCTCACCTTTGGAAGGACATATATGAATTTGACAGGTTATAAATCTTCCGGTAAAGAAGAAAAAACCGGAATTGTTGCCTATTTATTCTTCGAAGTATTAAAATCTCAGAATACAAAAGTAGAATTGCAAAATGCAAGTTCATTAACAAATGCTATTAACGGAGTTATGGCATTTGACTGGTATGGAGAACAAATAAGAAATTATACCGTATTAGGTACCGTAGAGCTCATCGGAAATGGGCAAGCTCAGACGCCTACTCCGACGACGACTGCTGAAGCTTCCGATAAAGCTACACCTACAAAGTCTGTAACTCCTACTAAGAGCTCTACACCTACAAAGTCTGTAACGCCTACTAAGAGCTCTACGCCTACTAAATATTCTAAACCTACAAATACTCCGCCTAATTATAGAACTGTAACACCTTCATACTCTTCTAGTACTCCGGAGCCGACTTATGAACCTGTCGGGGTTGTTGAGGATCTGGCTATATCGATAAGTGCGGATAATAAGATATATAGTGAAGGAAGTGTTATTACATATAACATCAAATATAAAAATAGAACAAATGAATTGGCATCAAATGTAGAAATCGTTACAGAATTTTTGGATAATACAACAATAGAGGACGGAGCTGACGCTAACAGTGAAGAAGGCAGAATCAAATGGTATGTGGGGAATCTAAATCCTGGAAAAACTGGAGAAATTAAGTATTCTGTAAGGATTTCACCTCTTTATGAAGCTGAGGTTCCAATATCTAATACGGTTAGTATTTTGCAAGATGGAGAAGAAGCAGCTCAATCAACCTTAAAGGTTTTAGCTGTATCAGACAGATTTGGGGAAGTTTCTCACAAAAAGTATGTTCAAGGTTATAAAGGCAATGTATTTATGCCTGATAGGGAAATTACAAGGGCAGAGGCTGCTGTTATGTTTTGTAACATACTTGGCATAGATGTACCGAAAAGTAGTGAACAGGTTTTTTCCGATGTAAGTGTTAAGCATTGGGCAGCTCCATACATCAATGTTGTTAGCAAGGAAGGCATTTTTAAAGGTTTTAGCGACGGAAGATTTCTGCCTAACGGTTACATAACGAGAGCGGAAATGGCAACTGCTATATCGAGATACTTAGGATTAAGTGAAGCGGAACCTATATCCATACACTTCAAAGATATAGAAAATCATTGGGCATTAAAGTACATCGAAGAGATATACAGGGTAAAGATTACAAGTGGATATAAGGATGGACGATTCTTACCCAATAACAGAATAAAAAGATCTGAAGCGGTTGTAATGCTTAATAATATGCTTTTTAGGGGGCCTTTGATGGGAGGGCAGTCTACTTTTGATGATGTTGGTTACGATCATTGGGCAATAGGTCATATAGAAGAAGCGGCCAATGACCATAAAAGCACAAGGGACGAAAATGGTGTTGAAGTAATTGGGTAAACAATATATTAAGGAGTGTTGATAGAAACAGCACTCCTTAATTTTTCGGAAAAATAAAAAGTAAAAAGGCTGTTATATTTTAACAGCCTTTTTACTCAGTAATTATTTCAGGAAAGTATGGAATCTATAAAAAATTAAGATATTAGCAATTTTTAGACTCCCCTAACAACCAATATAAAAAACTAAACCATTAAAATTAATTTATCTTACGTATTAATTATATTTTTTTTATACAAAAATATTAATGATTTTTATTTTAATTTAATGATATTTTATTAGAAATTTAAAATTTTCTTTAAAATGTCATAAGTTAATGAGTGTCATTCTAAAGTAACCTTACTAACAATTTTATATTTTAATATAATTTATAAATCTTTATTGTATTTTTAATTGGAATTTAAATAAATTCGTATCCTGACTTTGACACCTAAAATTTGTAAAATTGCCCTCACCACCTTGAAAATAGATGGTTTGGGCATTTGTGTTGTCGCAAATTTTACTAGTGAAAATTATCTTTTTTTCACTTCG
>Ga0255341_1000781_pt1 | contig 49776 bp, 45 predicted proteins | sample wastewater_treat_8_FD_192418 | JGI IMG/M metagenome (GOLD analysis project Ga0255341, IMG submission 192418) | Wastewater microbial communities from Lulu Island WWTP, Vancouver, Canada - plant12 | ecosystem: Engineered > WWTP > Wastewater > Unclassified | place: Canada: Vancouver, British... | reverse complement strand
AGTCGTCCTTGAGAGAAGGGGAATCGAATAATCATTAAAAACAGCTATTCCTCCCTCTGCTAAAAAAGATCTGACCGCTTTTGCGACTTTCTCGTCATCGGTTTTATAATATTCTTCTTTAAGGGTAACGCCTTCGAATTTGGTTCCCCTTGATAGAATGTTAATGCTTGTTTCAGGTGATATTCCGATTCCGCACGGAAAAAATATCAGATCAAACTGATAAAGGTCTTCGGCATTTTCAAGCATGCGCTCTGGAATTATTGTAAACGGTATTTTGTATTTTTTCAGAGTATCCTCGACCGAGTCAAAGCGTGCTTCTACAACGGCAACTTTTACCGGATTGAAAACTGATTGAGCATATAATCCCGGGCACAGGAAAAACAGGAAAAAAACAGCGGTAATAAATTTCAAATGCTTCCCCCAAGGAGTTTAATCTCATTGCGGAGTTCTCTTCGTTTTTCGAGTTCCTTCATTAACTCTTCAGAGCTGAGTTCATATGATATCTGATAACAGAAAGAAAGAATCATTTTGAAAAGTCCCTCGCGCCCTGAATCGGGATAAACAGCCTTTCCGCTGTTCATTTTCAGAGCAGGGTGCATGTTTTCAGATGCAATAAATACAGAATCAGAAAAAGGTATCAGATTAGATGATGTTTCTGTTATGTCGCGGATGTTAACGGGCTGATGTATGTTGATTTCATCATTATTGTTTTCAAATAATGTTTTTTCATGAACTGCCTGCAGAAGATGAAGATCAAATGCAAATGAATAAAAAAGAGCGCTGATCCGGGTAAAAAAGGAAGAAATATGATCCATTGTTTTTATTGATCCGTTTATGATTTTGCGGGCTTCTTCCTTGGTTATTTTTTCGTTCGGAACATTGATTTTGTAAGAATTCAGATCTTTGAGAATATCCGTATAAACCGAAATTCTGCGTTCGAAAGAATTCTTGGTAAAAATTGAAGATTCAATACGGGTTTTGCCGGAAGAAAAAATCACGCTGGTTCCGTCGAGAAAAGGAAGATATGCCTTTTCGAAATAGTGAAGCAGTTCATCTATGAAGGTCATGTAATCGTCATTTTTAACCGCGACGGTGTCAATTCTGCGTTTGTTAATTATTTTCCATTGTTCTTCAAAAGAAGAAAGAAGAATATCCGATCCTTCGAACTTCATTCCGATCATTTCAACTATTTCGTCAAGATGCCTGAGTTCTTCCTTTATCAGCTGAATCTTTTTCTGCTTCACGGATTCTTCGTCTTTTCCGTATTTTTTCAGCGTTTCGGCTGAACAATTCCATGAATCAATTTTCGGCTGAAGAGGCTTTATTGAATAATAGCTTATGATTTCATTTTCAGTAACAGGTCTGCGGAAAACGAGGCATTCGAAGTAAATGGAGAGAAAAGAGCAAAGTGACTGAAATCCGTACCTGCTTTCAAGGATTTTGTCGAGAGAACCCTTTGCTTCGGTAACTGTCGGAATGAAGGAACGGAGAGCAAGCATGTAGTCAAAAATCAATTTTTCTTTTTTAAGGTTCCTTGATTCTTTTCCGATTCGAGCAGAATCGGAATCTTCAGGTATCAGTGTTTCTTTTATCAGATCCGGCATTTCGCGGAGCTTGGTTTCAAAAGACAGGATTATCTTTTCCTTTGTATCAATAGACAAAAGATCAAAAGAAAAAGCATAAATCATATATTGCTTGAATTCGTTTTCAAAAGTCGGAGCATCATGCCATTTTGCTTTTCCGTAATCAAGAGAGCTCATTGGAGTAAGCGAAAGCCATAAAGACAGGTTTTTTAAATAATTGAATATAAGCGGATCAGTGATATGATCGTCTGCAACTATCATGTCGCAGACAGAAATTATTCTCGGAAGTATTTTATCCTGATGAGCATTTATTTCAGACAAAAGCCTGAAAAATTTCTTTGAAGGCACGAGTCTTTTTTTTATGGTCAGGCTGAACCAGTTTCCGGAATGCATAAGATACTTTTTTTTGAAAATATTCAGATGATGGTACTTTGAATAAAGTTCATCAATGAAAACGGAAGAAGACGCCTGACCGGATAAAACAGGTACAAATGACTGTGAAGATTTTTTTTTAGTAATAATCTTCGGAGCGGTTTCGATTTTTCTTCCTTCTGCTTCAGTTTTTTTATCAGGGCAGTTTTTGACCAGGTCGATTACTGCGCCGTATTTTTCTTCGGGAAGCAGTTTGTCGTTGGACAGAAGAGATTTTACAACATCCATTTTTGATGAAGGGATATCTTTGCTGAGGAGCATATGTTTTGCCCGTCTTTCAAGTCTTTTTGCGTCAGCCGTTGCCATACATGATTTATCAGGTATTGAAATAATCTGTCAAGATTAATAGAGCAGGCAATGCGGCTTTAGCTGAAGAAGGATTGCCTGAAAAAGCGGGCTTTACTCCTTGGGATGAACTTCAAGAATTTCAGTAAATCCTTCCCGTTTTTCCGGAAGCTCGATTTTCTGAAACATCGACCTGAGAACATTTTCGGGCATGGTCGGATTATGCTTTTTGTATCCGGCAAGACAGAATTCAAGAGGCATATTCATAAAAATTGCGCCTATGGTTTTTTTATATTCTGCCGCAAGCGAAACGAAACGCTGGCGTGATTTTTTAGTCGCGAATGTATTGATTACAAGAACTTTTCTCTTATTGTGAAGATAGTGTTCGAGAATTTTTCTTTCTATGTGTTTGACGAGAATATCGTCTTCTTCGCTGAATTTTGCAGATTCCCATGTTTCGCCGAAACGCGTCATTTCATAAAGAAGTTTGCGGATTTCATTTCTGCTTACGCGGTTCCATGCTCCATTCTTAAAATATTTTTCTGCGAAGGCATTTTTACCCGAACCGTAAACACCGCATATAAGGAGAATGTCGAAGCTGTTGAATTTTTCAAGTGTAGCATTCATACTTAAATCCTCCGGAAATTTAATTTAATGATTTATCTGCCATTGTCAAGAAATTCTTTAATTGATGTGAGGAGAGAAAAAAAAGACGGGATATGGGCATATCCCGTGTGGAAAAGCGTTCCTCCATAAAAAGGAACACAAAGGAGTTTGATTCTACATTAAATATGTCGGATGATTTGCCGAAAGCATTAGAATTTTTTTATAATTAATTAACTTTTTTATAATTTGAGATTCAGCAGTAAAATGGTGATTATAAAATGCGGTAAATTAATAATAGAAGATGATAAGTTATTAATTTGAATTAATCCGACTAAATGCTATAGTCTGAGTAGTGGATGAAGGGGGAAATATGTTCAGAAATCTTTTTTCGGAAGAAGACGGAATTCGTCATTATAAAATTCTTATTAACGGATGCTGGAACTGCACTGTATCGGGCGGCAAAATCGATGTATATAATCCGTATACTTGGAAAGTGTTTGCCAGCGTTCCGGCATGCAGTGCCGATGACGTGCTCTCCGCAATTACTTCCGCAAAAAATCATTCGGAATTTGCGAAATTTAAGCCCACTGAGCGCCTTGAAATTATTGAAAAAACAGCTCAGATAATGAACGAGAATTCGGAAGAAATTGCTTCTGTAATAACCATGGAATCCGGAAAACCCCTGTCTGTTTCAAGGGGAGAAGTCAAGGCTACTGTTGAACGTCTGCGCCTTGCTCCTCAGGAAGTGCGGGCTCTTTACGGCGAATATCTTCCAGGAGAATGGATTGAAGATACTGCTAATAAATTTGCCATTGTTTTACGTAAGCCGCTTGGAGTAATTGCAACTATATCGTCGTTTAATTATCCTTTGTATATTGCCGCTGCAAAAATAATTCCTGCGCTTCTTGCCGGAAATACTGTTGTTGCAAAACCGGCAAGTGATACTCCCCTTGCTCTGATATATTTTGCGAGGATACTCGAACTTGCAGGTCTTCCCGCCGGAGCTTTGAATATTGTTACCGGAAGCGGAAAGGATGTGGGAGATGTTCTTGTTTCCAGCGAGGATGTTTCCGCGATTTCATTTACCGGTTCGACTGCCGTCGGGGAACATATCGCGAAAATTGCCGGCATAAAAAAACTGCATCTTGAACTTGGCGGAAAGGCTGCCGCTATAGTTCTGAAGGACGCCGACTTGAAAAACGCGGCGGCTCAGATAGTACGCGGGTCTTTTAGAAATTCGGGACAACGATGTGATGCGGTGAGCCGGGTTATTGCCGTAAAAGATATAAAAGAAAAGCTTGTTGAAGAAATTCTTGCCGAGGCTGAAAAATATCCGTCAGGTGATCCGCTCTGCGACAAGACTCAGGTTGGACCTCTTATCAATAAAAAAGCTCTCATAAATGTTGAAGAACTTGTTGATGATGCCGCATCAAGCGGCGGAAGAATTTTATGGGGCGGAAAATCCTCCGGGCTTGTCATGGAACCGACTGTTATTGATAATGTGAATCCTTCCATGAGAATCGCCAAAGAAGAAATTTTCGGGCCGGTAATACCCATTATGACGGTATCGGATTATGAAGAAGCTGTGGCTCTTTCAAACTCTTCTGAGTATGGTCTTGACAGCTGTATTTTTACAGAGAACATCAATCTGGCGCTCAGAATAGCAAAACAGCTTCAGGACGGCTCCGTAACTGTAAATTCGGCTCCGGCTCACGGCGTGGGGCATTTTCCTTTCGGGGGCAACAAAAAGTCGGGACTCGGCAGGGAAGGTTTGGGATACAGTATTGACGAGTTGACGAAGCTTCATACGGTGATAATAACAGAAAGATAATTTTTGAATATAATTTCGTTTTTGCGTAAAACATAATAATTGACAAAAAACGCACTCGTGTTATCTGAAAGTATGACTGTCAAACGAAAAGATCTTCTCGATATTTCATCGCTTTCTTATGACGAAATTATTTATATTTTTGAAGCGGCAAAGATTTTTAAAAAAGTATTCACGGAGACTAACAAAAAGTTTTCATTTCTTTCCGGACATACTGTCTGCATGCTTTTTATCGAGCCTTCAACCAGAACAAGGCTGAGCTTTGAAATTGCAGCCAAAAGACTTTCCGGAGATGTTATCAGCGTTGCACCTTCGACTTCAAGCCTTGTCAAGGGCGAATCACTGATTGATACGGTAAAGACTTTAGAGGCGATGAAAACAGGTTTCATCGTTATGCGTCATCCGGTTTCTCTTGCCCCGGATTTTCTTTCGCGCAACTGTGAAGCTCATGTTGTTAACGGCGGTGACGGAAATCATGCTCATCCGACTCAGGCGCTTCTTGACGGATTTTCTGTGTATGAAAGGTCTGGTTCCCTTAAAGGACTGAGAGTTGCGATTGTCGGAGATATCAAGCATTCGCGTGTCGCGAGATCCGGAATTGAGCTTTTTACAAAAATGGGTTCGGACGTTGTGCTCTGCGGACCGCCGACTCTTCTTCCTGATGATTTTTCGCAGTACGGAATAGAAATGACTTTTGATTTAGATTCGATTCTTCCGAAACTTGATGTCGTAAATATGCTGAGAATTCAGCTTGAAAGACAGAAAGGTTCGCTCTTCCCTTCGATTAGAGAATATAATAAATATTTTTCACTTACTAAAGACAGACTTAAAAAATGCAGAAAAGATGTAATTGTGATGCATCCGGGACCGATAAACAGGGGCATTGAAATAGATGATTTTGTGGCGGATTGCGAGAATGCAATAATTGAAGAGCAGGTTACCAACGGGATTGCCGTAAGAATGGCTGTCTTTTCACTTCTTTGCGGAAAAACTCTTGAGGACATAAATAAAGAAAAATGAAACTTTGCATTAAAAACGGACGTGTACTTGATCCCGCAAGCGGATTTGATAAAACAGCCTGCGTTAATATTGAAGACGGAATTATCAAATCCGTCGGTGAAGCAGAAGCTGCTGATGAAACTATTGATGCGTCAGGAAAACTTGTTCTTCCGGGATTGATAGATCTCCATGTTCATTTCCGTGAACCGGGTCGCGAAGATCAGGAAACTATTGCGGGCGGATGCCGTATTGCCGCGAAGTCAGGATATACATCCGTAGTTACAATGCCGAATACTAATCCTCCGATAGACAATCAGGCTCTTGTTAAATTTATTAAGCATGAAGCTGAGAAATCCGGTCTTTTGAATATTTTTCCTGCTGCTGCCGTTTCGAAAGGAATGAAGGGAGAGGAAATCAGTGAGATGGGTGAATTGTATACTGCAGGAGCTGTTGCTTTCACTGATGACGGAAAGCCTGTAAGCAGTTCTATTCTTATGCGCAGAGCTCTTGAATATTCGCGTATGTTTGATGTTCCTGTTATGGCTCACGAAGAAGATCATCTTCTTGTTGATTCTGGTGTAATCAATGAAGGAAAGGTTTCGGCATCGCTTGGTCTGCGCGGAATTCCGAATGCCGCCGAAGAAGTTATGATCGCGCGTGATGTTATCATTGCAGGTTTATCGAAGGGAAGACTTCATGTTCAGCATATATCGTCGGGCGGATCTGTTGAAATAATCAGAAACGCAAAAAAGCGCGGTGTAAATGTTACATGTGAGACTGCGCCGCATTATTTTTCGCTGACTGATGAAGTTGTGAGAGATAAGCTCGCTCTTGCTAAAATGAATCCTCCGCTTAGAACCGAAGATGACCGGATGAAGATCATCGAAGGACTTAAAGACGGAACGATTGACGCAATAGCTACTGATCATGCGCCTCATCTTATGAATGAGAAGCGTCAGGAAATAGAATTTGCACCGAACGGAATCATAGGTCTTGAGACTGCGGTTCCTCTGATGATAACAAAGCTAGTAAAAGAAAAAGGTTTTTCATATAATGAAGTTTTCGCTAAAGTAACTTGCAATCCTGCGAAAATAATCAACATCAAAAAAGGTGAAATAAAAGCCGGTTATGATGCCGACCTTGTAATAATTGACCCTGATAAGAAAGTAATCATAAGCGATGATTTTATTGCTTCCAACTGCAAGAATACTCCTTTTATGGGAGCGGAACTTTGCGGTTCGGTGGAATGCACAATTCTTTCAGGGCGGATTACGTATAAAGCTTAATTACTTAAGCTTTATTGTGATATCAACTCTTCTGTTTTGTCTGCGTTCCGACTCAGTTCTGTTTCCGTTAATCGGCCGGTCAGGTCCGTATCCTTTGTAAGAAAGTTTATCATGACCGACCCCGCCTTTTAAAAATTCGGCTACATTATTCGCGCGGTTCTCGGAAAGCTTCATGTTGTAGTCGCGAGTCCCGGTGCTGTCGGTGTGACCTTCAACGATAATTTCACGGTCGGGATATTTCTTTTTGATAATATCTATTACCTTTTTCAGGGTTTCCTGAGTTTCTGATTTGAGTTTTGCCGAATCGAAATCAAAGAGAACTTCTCCCATTCTGAGAACTATCCCGGTATCATTGCTTTCAACTGTTATTCCGCTGTCTTCCGGAAGTTCTTTTTTTATTTCTTCCTTGTCTTTGTTTTTGTCATTTTCGGCTACCGGTCGATAGACTTTTGATTCAGTGTCAATATTCATTCTGAATTCATAAGTAGTTAATGAACCTCTGTTTAAAAAAGCAAAAATAATACGGTACTTGTCATTCATTCCGACTACTTGATTTTTTTCAGTATCCCAGTAGATGATTCCGTTGTTTTCTCCGACAATTTTGTTCGGCAGATCGGGGTGTTTTGTCTTTTTCTCTGAAAGATCCTTGTTGATAACAAAGGTATATTCGATCAGCGCGGTTCTGACTCCTTCCATGTTTGCGTAACCTTTGAGTTTGTATTTCGCCGAAAGAAGGAGTCCCAGCTCTACGGAAAAATTATCGAGATAAAGTTCAACAGGTGCAGTCCATTCATCGCCCTCGGATACTTCTTTGTCGGGAAACATCGGAATATGGCGTAAATTGGGCATAAGATATTTATCAGGAACAGAGTATTTTCCGTTTGTATGAATTTCAAAATCAGAAAGTTTTTTATCGGTAAGTCTGAAAACTTTTTCATCATGTTCTCTTGTAAAAACCGAGAATCCGCCCTTTACAAAAGAGCCGTCTTCTTTCTTGTCGTAACATGTAAGGTCAATTATATTGCGTTCTTCGTAAATGCGCTGAAGGGTATTGTTTATCAGAAAATTAATTTTGGCGGTTTTTACAAGTTCTAAGCGGTCGTCTTTGTTGAGGTTCCAGTGAAAATCTGCGGAAAATGAAAATGCAGGAAAAGCGGCAATTAAAAGAAACAAAAATGGTTTTTTTAACATAAAATCCCCTTTCAGATTATGTCGGCTGAAACATGGATTTAGTTAAATAATTTTTTCATTTATTCTCTTTATCTGAGTCAAAGATCTTTCTGCTTCCTTATGAAGAATTTTAAAGTTTTGGTCTTTTAACACGGTTTCAAGTAAACTTATGCTTTCATTGTCAGTGAAAGATTCAAGAGCCCGTATTATTTTCCACTTAATCAATAGGTTTTGGGTTTTATGGTAAAGTCTAATCAAAATGCATGAATCTCTTTTTTGTTTGCTGTAAAAAATAATAAATCCGTATGCGTCCAGGGCTTCGGATACAGCTGAATCGTCTTCACTCATAATAAATTCTTCAAGCGGAACAAGAGCTTCTTCTCCGATTTTTGTGATTGTTCGTGAAAAGATATCCCGGGGAAGAGGAAAAGATTTTTTACGGAATTTTTCGTCAGTTATGGTTTTATGCTGATTTGCTCCGATTTTGCCGAGAAAAGGTAAAAGATATTTTAAAGATATAATTCCAAGATTTCCGAGACTTTCGCTGATTGCTATTTTTGAATAAAGTTTTGTTTCTTTTATAAGAGAATGAGTCAGAATCAAGGCACATTCTTCGGTTTTATATTTTGAAAGAACTCTTGCCGCGGCTGTTCTTTCTGTAGGCAAAGTAGATTTGAGTTTTTCTGCGAGTGAGGAAAAGTCAAGTTTTTGATATTCTTCTATGAGTTTACTGTCGTCAATTCCTCTTGAGTCCAGAGCTGTTTTGGATGATTTTTTCATGCCATGAAAAATACTAAAACCTGATTTTTGTAAAGAATAATGTTATTTGATAAGTTTAAGATCTTTAAGCTGTTTGTCAACCTTGTCTTTGGTTACAGGCTTTACGATGTATCCTTCGCACTGACCGGCGAATGCTGTTTTGATGCTGGCGAAATCGTCAAGAACTGTTGTCATGATTATTTTTGCGCCGTCCAATCCGCCTATGTTGTAATCACTTTCAGTATCGCGTATGCGTTTTAATACTTCATGACCGTCAATTTCTTCGAGCATGATGTCCAGGAATATAAGATTGTATGGAGTTTTATTTTCGATTGAATTTTTTACCGCTGAAATCGCTTCTTTCCCATTAATTGCGACATCGCATTTGCCGTAATCTTTTACCATTTCAAGAAGCAGATTGCGGCAGACAAAGTCATCATCTACAATTAAGATTTTCATTATTCCTCCCGAATAAAAGCTTATGTTGGGCGGACTAAACCAGCGATGCTTTTGCTTCTTTTAAAATAATTGTTTATTTTGAAGTAAAAGTCAAACAAAATGCAGATATTAATCAGTGAAATTTTGTTTAGAAATCTTTTCCGATTCTATAAATACATTTTCTGCATGTGTTTTAATTTCATTCGGATTTCCGAACTTCGAGGATTCTTCAAGCAAAGAGCATGCCGATGCAAGTTTTTCAAGAAGCAGAGAGGCCGAAGAGCCCCTTAGTCTGTGTGCCGCACGCATAAGTTTGTCTCTTTCCAGCGGATCTATCGCGTTTTTTATTTCAGAAATGTATTGTGGTAAAGTTGATTTTTGAAAGCATTCGAATACCGAAATAACACCCGATTCGGGAATTCCGAGAAAAGCTGAAAGTTTTGTGAAAAACGCGTTTTTGTTATTATCAGTCTGATTCTTGTTTTCATTTTGAGCAAAACGTGAAAGTCCGTCTGATAATGATTCAAATGAAACAGGTTTAACAATAAAAAGATCAGCTCCGGCATTGAGAAATTCATCACGTTCGGAAGAAAGGGCTCGTGCGCTAAGTGCGATGATAGGAGTTCTTTGTTTTGAATTTTGATTTTCATGTTCACGCATTTTTCTTGCTGCAGTCATGCCGTCCATTTCCGGCATGTATCCGTCGAGTATAACAGCATCATATTTATTCTTTAAAAAAAGTTCATAAGCTACTTTGCCGTTTGAAGCCGGATCGCATGTTATGCCCATAGTTTCAAGCATCTTAATCAAGAGCTCGCGCGACTCCGGAGTGTCTTCTGCTATCAGAGCATGCATCGGTTTCATTTTTGACTTTTTATTAGGAAAGATTGACTCAGTCACAATTTCCTCCTTCTTTTGTACGAGCGGAAGTTTCAGTGAAAAAAAGAAACGGCTTCCTTTTCCGAATTCGCTTTCTACTGAAAGATTTCCTCCCATCAGATTAACAATGTTACAGCTGACGGCAAGGCCGAGTCCTGTTCCTCCGAAATTTTGCGGAATAGAAGGGTCTGCCTGTTCAAAAGGATCAAATATGTTATTAAGTTTTTCGTGAGGAATTCCTATGCCTGTGTCGCTGACTGTAAAGTTAAGAACTGCCGTTTCATTCTCTGTTTCAGCTGCAAGTTCAACTTTAATATATCCTCCGGCTGGTGTAAATTTAACCGAGTTTGCGACAAGATTCAGTATTACCTGATGGATTCTGAGCTGATCGCCCATACAATGCGGCACATCATTGTGTTCAAAATCTAGAAGAATATTTTTTCTAAGAGTTGTAAGTTCGAAAAGCCTTATAGTATGATTTATTGTTTCGACGGGATCGAAAGGTTCTGATATTAACCTGAATTTTTTTTGTTCAATTTTTGAAAAGTCAAGGATGTCGTTGATTATCCGTACAAGATTTTTAGAGCTTGTCTCAATTATTGAAAGATATTCTTTCTGGGTTTCATCGAGTTCGCCCAGAGAAATAAGTTCTATATATCCTAAAATGTTGTTAAGAGGAGTGCGTATCTCATGGCTCATTGACGATAGAAAATCGCTTTTTACCCGATTTGCTTTTTCAGCTTCTGTTTTTGCAGCTGAGAGGTCCTTTTGCTGTTTTAGAAGACGAAGATGAGCAAGGTGCATCATTCTGTTTTTTCCGGCAATCATGGAAGTTATTATTATCGTTGATAAAGGAACCGCGATTCCCGGAATTGTTTCGTGCATGTTTGATAGAAACACTAAATTGAGAGCAGTGAAGAAAGACAGGAGGTTGAGGCAAAGAGAGCAGTAATATCCGATTCGCTGAATTTTCACTGTAATATAAACGGAGATCAGTACATCACCTTGGGCAAGTAATCCTGCGATATGAGGAGGAGAAACGGATTTTGCAAAACCCGAAATGAAATATGCGGCAGTTGCTAATGTCAGAATAAATATTTTTTTCGGGGTGATCTCAAGTGAATCGGTTTCAGTGTTTGTTTCTTCTCTGAACAATTTAATTTTGCCCATAACTTCTCCAATGATTATGGAAAGCTGCTTATTCTATCCGCTATTTCTGCCGATAGCAAATAAAATTCATGTATGCCAAATTGATATGATCCCAAAAATATATTGACAAATGCCCTCTTAAAAAAAGTCTTATGCTGAGTTATTTTGTATCGAGAAGGGGCCTGCTATGGATTATTCAAAAACCGTTAATCTGCCTGAAACAGATTTTCCTATGAAAGCGGATCTTCCCAACCGGGAGCCGGGAATATTAAAAAGATGGAATGAAGAAGACACTTACAATAAGATTCAGGACGAAAGAAAAGATTCGCCGTCATACATTCTTCATGACGGGCCTCCATATGCCAATGGACACATCCATATCGGCCACGCGCTTAATAAAATTCTCAAAGATATTATTATAAAGCATAAGACTATGTCGGGTTTCCGTTCTCCTTACGTTCCCGGGTGGGATTGTCACGGTCTGCCTATTGAACTTCAGGTCGGCAAACAGCTCGGCGAAAAAGCCCGTTCTATGAGCAAGGCCGAAATCCGTACGAAGTGCCGCGAGTACGCGAAAGAGTTTATTGATATCCAGCGTGAAGAATTCAAACGATTGGGTGTTTTTGCCGATTACGAGAATCCTTATCTTACAATGTCGAATGATTATGAAGCGACTATCGCGCGTAAGTTCGGTGAACTTTTTCAGCAGGGATATATCTATAAAGGAAAGAAACCGATTTACTGGTGCCCTTCATGCGAAACGGCTCTTGCTGAAGCAGAAGTTGAATATGGAAATCATACTTCAGAGTCTGTTTATGTGAAATTTCCGATAGAGAAATCTTCTCTCAATCTTGAAGGAGTTGATTCCACGGCATTTGCCATTATATGGACAACTACTCCATGGACTCTTCCTGCGAATCTTGCCGTATGTCTGCATCCTGATTTTGACTATTCCTTCTATAAATTCGGAAACGAGTGGTATCTTCTTGCCGACGGCCTTGCTGAAAAATTCGAAGCTGATAATAACTTAAAAAGAGAAAAATCAGTAAAGGCAGATAAAGAAACCGTTGCAGCCTTGAAAGTAAATCATCCGTTTATTAAACGCGAATCGAAAGTTATTTTCGGAAGCCACGTAACGCTTGAAGCAGGAACTGGAATTGTTCATACCGCACCGGGTCATGGTATGGAAGACTATATCGTCGGTCTTCAGTTCGGTCTCGATGTTTTCTGTCCCGTGGATCATCAGGGACGTTATACAAATGATTATTCCGAAATGCAGGGTGAAAAGGTTTTTGCCGCTAATGATAAAATTGTTGAAAAACTCAGAAATGACGGCTCGCTGATTTCTTCTGCAAAAATAGAACATTCATATCCTCATTGCTGGAGATGCAAGAAGCCTCTGATATTCAGAGCAACTGAACAGTGGTTTCTCGGAATAGATGCAAATGATCTCAGAAAGAAAGGAATAGCTTCTGTTGATGAAACAAAATGGATTCCTAAATGGGGAGAATCGCGTTTCAGAGGAATGGTTGAAACGCGTCCTGACTGGTGTCTTTCTCGTCAGCGTTCGTGGGGAGTTCCGATTCCTTCTGTTAAGTGTACCAAGTGCGGAAAGAATTCTACAACTGCCGAATCTATTTTTCATTTCGCTGAACTTGCAGAAAAAAAAGGAATCGATATCTGGTACACTGAGGATGTTAAGAATCTTATTCCTGAAGGTTTTAAGTGTTCTTGCGGAAACGATACCTTTGAAAAAGAATACGATATACTTGATGTGTGGTTTGATTCTGGAGTATCTCACTTTGCAGTGCTTGATAAAAGAGAAAAGCTTTCATGGCCTGCGGATCTCTATCTTGAAGGAAGCGATCAGCACCGCGGATGGTTTCAGTCTTCCCTTTGGCCAGCTGTAGCTCTTAAAGGGAAAGCTCCTTTTAAGACTGTTCTGACTCATGGTTTTGTTCTTGATGAGAACGGAAAGGCGATGAGCAAATCTATTGGAAATGTCGTTCCGCCTGAAAAGATCATCAGCCAGTACGGAGCCGATGTTCTCCGTCTTTGGGTTGCTTCCGAAGATTACAGAAACGATCTTAGAATCGGTTTTGATATGATGAAGCAGATCGCCGATTCGTATAGAAAAATCAGAAACACTTTCAAGTTTCTAATCGGAAATATATCGGATTTTGATCCGTCAAAACAAAAGGCAGAATATAAGGATCTTTCAGAAATATCAAAATGGATTCTAAATAATCTTTATAAACTCAACAAAGAGTGTATTGATTCTTATGAAAAATTTGAATTTCATTTAGTATACAGAAAGCTTTTGAATTTCTGCGCGGTTGATCTTTCCGCTGTTTATTTTGACAACTCGAAGGATATTCTCTATACTGAAGCGAAAAATTCTCCTAAGCGCCGAGCTGAGCAGACAGTTATCTATGAAATATTCAACACTCTTCTCAGGCTTTCGGCTCCTATTCTGGCATTTACCGCGGAAGAGATATGGCAGTTTGGAGACAATAAAGGAACTATTCATTCTGAAAAGTATTATGAGCTTGATTCTGTTTACAATAATCCGGAAGTTGAAGAGCGAATCAATAAACTTGTTAATGTAAAAAAAGATCTGATGAAGGCTCTTGAAGACCAGAGAAAGAAAAATCTGATTGGAAAGTCCATTGAAGCAAAAGTCGAAATATTTGTTGAAGATGCGGCTCTTTCTGCAATGATGAAAGAAAAGATCGAAGATGTTACCAGATTCTTTCAGGTATGCAGAGTTGATGTTGCAGATAAGAATGAAGGCCTCGAAAAATATGATTTCTGTTTTATAAAAGCCGGTAAAGCCGATGGCAAAAAATGCGTCCGCTGCTGGAATTATTTCGAAAAACTCGGGGACGACCCCGAACATCCTGAATTATGTAAACGCTGTGCATCAGCAGTCAAGGAGATGACTAAATGAAAGTGATGATGAAAAAACATATTCTTGTGGGCGTTATTGCGTTCACTGCTCTTGTTGTAGATATTTTTACTAAAGTACTCGTTGAAAAACACATTATGATGGGAGAGAGAATCGATGTAATAGGTTCCTTTGTCCAGTTTACAAGAATCTATAATGAAGGCGGAGTTTTCGGTATTCTTCAGGGATACAAGAATTTCTTTCTGATTGTATCCTTTGTTGTTCTTGCCGCTCTTGTTGTTTTTTATTATTTTGAAAAAAACAAGACGAAGATTTTTGTGGTAGCCATGGGGCTTATTTTCGGCGGAGCCTGCGGAAATATTTCTGACAGACTTCTCGGAAAAAAGGGAGTTGTTGATTTTGTTTATGTCGGATTTCAAAACAATAGATGGCCGGCTTTTAATGTTGCAGATTCATGCATCGTTGTCGGCGCGATACTTTTGATGATAGTGTTTTTTATCCAGGAAAGAAAAAAGAGATCGGCAGAATAATATATTTTGCCCGGAGAGAATATGCCGGAAATCAAAAAAGAACGTGTAGAAAAATATTTTAAGGAGCTTGCCTCAATTTCATCTCCGTCATGGGAAGAAGGGAAGGTGATTTCTTATATTGAGAATTTTGCAAAAAAAAGAAAACTTACGTTTAAAAAATTTCCATGCGGCAAATCGTTTAATGTAATGATTTCTTTAAAAGGCAATTCCGGCAATGATCCTCTTTTGTTTGCTGCGCATACTGATACGGTAACACCATGTGATTCGATAAAAGTAATGGAAGATTCAAAGCGCTTCTTTACTGACGGAAAGAGCATTCTCGGCGGAGATGACAAGGCGGCTGTTGCTGCTTTTCTCGAAGCGATTGATGTTATGTATAAAAGCGGAGAAAAGCACGGTGACATAGATTTCTTGTTTACCTGCGCGGAAGAGGTCGGACTTTGCGGAATGAAGGGTTTCGACATCAAGAATACGCGGGCGAAAAAAGCATTTGTTTTTGACAGCGACGGTGCTGTCGGAAGCGCAACAGTTGCCGCGCCGTATCAGATCGTGATGCAGATATCTTTGAAAGGAAAGGCCGCTCATGCGGGAATGGAGCCGGAAAAAGGAATAAGCGCGATATATGCCGCGGCAGAAATCATAAATTCACTTCCTCAGGGGCGTATTGACTCTGAGACGACTACAAATGTCGGAAAGATTAACGGCGGAACTGCGAATAATATCGTGACTGAAAATCTGACTTTTGAACTTGAGTGCCGTTCGCTAGATAAGAAAAAACTTGATGCACTTACAGCGAAAATCGTTTCTGTCATAAAATCTGTTAGTTCAAAAAGAAAAATAAAAGCCCTTATTTCAACCGACCGTGAGTATTCAGGATATTCAATATCCCGAAATGATAGTATAATTTCTCATTTTGAGCGCGCTGCTGCGTTATGTAAAATAAAGCCTTCATATAAAAAAAGCGGCGGCGGAAGCGATACCAATATCCTGAATGAAAGAAAAATCAAGGCGTTAAATCTGTCTGTCGGCATGACAAAAGTTCATACCACAGATGAATTTATTATGAAAACTGATCTTCATAAAAGTGCTGCAATGGTAGTTTCTTTGATTCTTTCTAACTGAAAGATAAAACCTCTATCGTGCGAATTCGGCAAGAGCTGAAGAATTGCTTTTCATCATGACTGCAAAATCCTCTTCCCATGCAGACATGAAAAAGAAAAAAGTTTTTTTTACGTATGGAAGTGGATAAAATGCTTCTACGAACAGCTTGCCGTTTTTTGAATAATATTTCGCGCATTTGCATTCAGAATTGATTTTATTGATAAGCTTATGAAACCGGGCTTCATCTGTTTTGATTTTGTCAGAAAGCGGAAAGTGAGCACGGAGAATCAGGCCTTTATCTTCGGCATAGATTTCAAAGTTAAGATTTCCTTTTTTTTGAACGGATATTTTAGCTTCATCCAGTCTGCAGATGTATCCGGCTTCCGAGAGCTGAACAATTATCGGTTCGGGATCGATTTTTTCGGCCGAAACCGCAGTTGATAAAATCAGGCAGCAAAAAAACAGAATTGCCGGTTTCATTTCAGAATTCCTGAATTTTCTATAACTTCGCTTATCGCGCGCGCTTTGTTGAGCGGGTAGAAATGAAAACCCGGCACGCCTTCCTTCATCAGATTTTCAACCTGCTCTGAAGCGTAATCGACACCGATCTGAAAAATCTTATCGGCATCTCCGTCTGCATTTTTAATATCGGCGTCCATTTTGCGAGGAAGAATAACTCCTGAAAGATTAACCATGCGTTCAATCTGCGGTAGGGTTACTACCGGCATAATTCCAGGAATGATTTTTACCGAAATTCCTTTTTTGACGCAGAGATCTCTGAAACGGAGAAACTTGTCATTTTCAAGAAAGAGCTGTGTGATGATAATTTCCGCACCGGCATCTGTCTTTTCTTTGAGATGACGGATATCTTCCTCAATTGACGGAGCATCCGGATGTTTTTCGGGGTATCCCGCGGCGGCAATGCTGAAACCGTTTTTTGATTTGATGAACTTAATCAATTCGCTCGCATAAGCAAATCCGTCTTTGGCAGGTACAAAATCAACAGAACCTACAGGAGGATCTCCTCTGAGAGCGAGAATGTTTGTCAGTCCAAGTTCTTTTACTTTTTCAAGATGTTCGGCAACTTCGTTTTTTGAGTTTCCGACACAGGTAAAATGCATCAAAGGTTCTATCGAAAGTGATTCTTTAATTTTCATAGAAAGGTCGATTGTTTTTTCTCTGGTTGATCCGCCTGCTCCATAGGTTACTGAAACATATGCTGGATTGAACTTCTTTAGTAATGAGAGTTCAGAAAAAAGATTATCAACTCCTGTTTCAGTTTTCGGCGGGAAAACTTCGAACGAAACGGCGAATTTGTCGAAAGCATGTCTTATCTGCATATAGGCTCCATGTTAAGGTGTAATAATTATAATGCTGCTATTTTCTTCAAACAAAATTTTCTTGAAAAGGTATATTTCTTGACTTGGTTTCGGTCTTTTTTAGCATAAATGAAAGATCCTATGTTTTCCGGAATATTGTATATTGATGAAAAGTTTTATTGCCCGAAAAAGATTTCTGTTTTCAGCGGCTGTTGTAATTTATCTTGCCGGTCTTTCCTTTTATACTCTCAGCGATTATTTTTCCAATAAAAAGCTTCACGAGAATAGATTGGTCGAAAGCGCATACTTGACTGTCAGTGAATGCAAAAGCGGAATTCTTGCAAACCCTGAATTTTTGAAAAGCGGAATTTATTCATTTTATTCAGACAGAATTATAAAAAGAAGCGATGCAGATTTGCTCGTTGTAATTGATTCTGTGAATGGCTTCGAATTTTATAAGGATAAAGCAGGGATTCTTTCTTCCAGCACGGAGTTGAAGACAGAACTTAAGCATCATCTTTTTGATTCATATCTATATTCCGGACAATTGAAATTAAAAAACAGCGATAAATGCACCTATACCATTGTCTATGATTATATTGATGATAAACGTACTGCGCTTGTGGCATCAGGTTTTGATGACTGCTCATTGCGCTTGCAGATGAAGGCGGAACTCTGGCGAAGCCTGAAGATGCATGGTTTTTTTCTTCTGCTGATTATTCCGTTTCTTGCTGTCATGATTTATGTTGAAGAACGCGAAAAAAAACTGTTACTTGAGAGAATTTATACCGAGAGGCTCACAGGACTTCCGAATAGGACAAAGCTGTTTCTTGATATTGAACTGTGTCAGAATCCGGCTGTTTTTATTATTAATATTGATTCCTTTAAGGAATACAATGATCTTTACGGATTTGAGGTGGGAGATTTTATAATTCTGGAGATGGGAAGACGTCTTGAAAGAATTTGTTCAGATGCTTTTTCGGGATATAAGATGCAGCTGTATAAACTTCAGGCGGATGAATATGCCCTTCTCTTAAAGGATTCAATCGAAGATGAAAAACTTTCTGCCCTTGCTTCCAGAATTATTTCTGTAATTGGCGAGAACTCTTTTGCCTATAAAGGCTATGATATGAATGTCTCCGTTACAGTCGGAATTACAAGAGCTCTTTCGGAATCATTTATATCTGAGAAAGAAAAGCGTCAGCATAGCCCGGTTTCACGGGCTGACATGGCTTTAAAGAAGGCTAAGGCCGATAAAAAGCATTTTCTTGTTTATGATGAGTCAATGAATATTCCGCAGGAATATGAAGAGAATATCAGACTTACAAAACTGATAAAGAAATCAATAAGAGCGGGAAGTATTATTCCGCATTATCAGCCCATTATAAATAATTTAAGTTTGAAGATAGAAAAGTATGAATCTCTGGTAAGGCTGTGTTCTGAAGACGGTCAGATTATTAATCCTTCAATGTTTCTTCCGGTGGCAAAAAAAACGAAAATGTATTCAATGATTACCAGAATAATGTCTGAAAAAACATTTGAATATTTTAAGGATAAGGATTATGAGTTTTCGGTTAATCTTTCTGTTGATGATATTCTGAATGAAGACACCGTTGCGTATATTATTGATCTAATTTCGATTCATGGGAAATCTCTCAGCAATAAAATAATATTTGAAATTGTTGAATCAGAAGGAATTGAAAATTTTCCAAAAGTAAAAAAGTTCATAGAGAATATTAAATCCGGCGGATGCAGAATTGCTATTGACGATTTCGGTACTGGTTATTCAAATTTTAATTATATCGGAGAGTTGAATGTCGATTTTATTAAAATTGATGCTTCGATGATTAAAAATATTAACTCAGATAAAACAAGCAGAATTATAACAGAAACGATTGTAGGATTCTGTCAGAAGATGGGAATAAAGACGGTTGCCGAATTTGTTCATTCAAAAGAAGTTTTTGAAATAGTTAAAAAAATTGGAATAGATTACTCACAGGGTTATTATTTTGGAAAACCGGCGGATAAAGTGGAGTTTTGATGGAAACATTGCTTGAAAAAGCGGAACCTGAATCAATTGAGAAAGCTTCCCGGATTATTTTAAACGGCGGTCTGGTTGCTTTTCCGACAGAAACGGTTTATGGATTGGGTGCGAATGCTCTTTCTTCTGACTCTTGTGTAAAAATATTTGAAGCAAAAAAAAGACCTTTTTTTGATCCTCTTATATGCCATGTTTCTTCAATTGAAATGATTGATAGGATAGCATTTGCAGAGGATAAAGCCTTGGAGGTTTTTGAAAAGTTTTCTCCCGGACCGATAACCGTTGTAATGAAAAAAAAGGAAACTATACCGTCAATTGTTACTTCGGGGATGGATACCGTCGCTGTTAGAATTCCGATGCATGATACTGCGCTTTATCTCATAAAATTTTCTGATGTTCCTATTGCCGCGCCGAGTGCGAATCCTTTCGGTTTTCTGAGCCCGACTGAAGCAGTGCATGTTTATGACTCGCTTCGCGGAAGAATAGATATGATTATCGACGGCGGAAAGTGTTCGGTTGGTGTTGAATCAACTATAATCAGCTTTCTTGACGGTAAGCTTTCTGTGCTTCGTCCGGGCGGAATCGGAGTTGAAGAACTGCAGGATGTTTTGAAGATGAAAGCCGAAATATATTCGGGCGACTTGAAATCAGCTCCGGGAATGCTTGAATCGCATTATGCTCCGGTAAAAAAACTTATTTTGATAGAGGAAGGTCAGGAAGCTGATTTTTCTTCTGCGGCTCTTCTTTCTTTTAGAGGTCAAAATGCGGCAAGAGCCGGATACTTTGAAGTGTTGAGCAGAAGCGGTGATGTCAGGGAAGCGGCTGCAAATTTATTTTCAGCTCTTCATAAAATAGACCAGCTTCCGGTATCTTTAATTTATGCCGAAATGATTCCTGAAGACGGCATTGGTCTTGCGGTGATGAACAGGTTAAGAAAGGCGTCGGCTGAAAGAAAATACGATTTTGAAACTAATTCAGATTTGACAAAAGCCTGATTCTGTTTTAGCATTAGCTTGTTAATAATGATTATAAAAAATAAAACAAAAAGAGAAGCAAATGAAGCAAGTTGTAGATTTCTTTAAAGCAATAATAACATATTTTTACGCAACAAAAATGATATTTACTAACGGAAGGCTTCTCTGGCTTACTTTTTTGCCTTTTCTCATGAACATAATAATTTTTATCGCAATGATATATTTGTCTGCTGTATATCTTTATCCTTTGATTTCAGGACTTGTCGACAGTGCAAGCACGAGTCTCTATGATTCTTTCATTGCAGCGACAGTTAATTTTTCTGCCGCTCATGATATTTTATTTTCCATTGCAGATGTAATAGTTTCAGCATTTGTGAAGTTTTTGTCATTTGCCGGAGCTATGATAACGATTATTATGCTTCTTTTGATTTTTTATTATGCGTATCCCGTAATAGGATCAGCATTAATGTTTCCTTTTCTTGATTTCATCTCTTACGAGGCGGAAGTTATTTATCTTGGAAGAAAACCTGATGTTGAAAAAATGTCTCTGCTAAAAATATTTTTTCGAGCAATAATCGGTTCGATAAAAATGCTTTTTTTCTTTTTAACATTTAATCTTTTGATAATAATTATAAATCTGATTCCCGGTGTAGGAACGTTCGTGTATATAGTGCTGAACTTTCTTTTCATTTCTTTTATGCTGGGGTTGAATTTTCTTGATTTTTGTTTTGAGAGAAGAGGTTATTCTTTCCGCAAAAAGCTGAGACTTGCTTTTTCTAATTTCGGATTTACCTGCGGACTTGGCATGGTTTCTAATTTAATGTTGTCGATTCCGGTTATCGGTTTTCTTGCTTTTTCATTTTCTTCGGTTGCGGCGGCAATAGGCTGTAACAAGATAATTTTTCCGGTAAAGAAATGACAAAAGGCAAATTCGTTGCTGTTGAAGGAATTGACGGATGCGGAAAGTCTACTTTAATTGCAAAACTTAAGACTCATTTTCCTGATGCGGTTTTTTTGAGAGAACCGACAAGTGGAAAGTATGGTATTGCAATTCGGAAGAAACTATCATCTGAAGATGTGCTTGATGCGAAGGAAATGCTCACTCTTTTTATTTCAGACAGAGAAGAAGACTGTGAACTGAACATTTTGCCGGCACTCAATTCCGGAAGAAATGTTATTATGGATAGATATTATTATTCCAATGCAGCTTATCAGGGTGCGATGGGACTTGATCATAAGGAGATAATTGCCGAAAACATCAATCGCGGTTTTGCTGTTCCGGACATTGTTTTATATCTTGATATCCCACCCGAAAAAGCTCTTGAGCGTATTCGTCTTCGGGCTCTTTCTTCCGAGCAATATGAAAAGCTTTCGTTTCTTGAAGCGGTTGATTCTATTTATAAAAAGATATCCGATGATAAATTCTGTTTTCTGGATGGAAATCTTTCTCCTGATGAAGTTTTACAACAGGCTCTTGAAAGAATTGGAGATATATTGTGAAGAGCAAATCTCTTTATTTTATTATTCAATTTTCTCTCAGTGCTTTTTATTCACTGTTGATTCTTGTAATGCTTTATCATGTAAAAAAAACCGGAATGGAAAAAGAGCATTTCGGTGCTTTATGTTTCATTGTAGCGATTCTTCTTTTTACCGTTTTCGATTACTTCAGCGATTTGTTTGATTCCTTGTTTGAAAAGAAAATAGATTATAAGTATTATATTAAAACTGTTGATTCGCTCTTGTCTATTAAAACGATTGAGGATTTTCTTCATGAAGCATTCCCGATGCTTGTGCAGCTTACTCATTCTTCTTCCGGCGCCATTTTTTTTATTAATCAAGAAAATGAATCGTTTGAATGCTTCAGATATTCTGCCGGAAAAATAAGGAAAGAAGAGGTGTTTGCTTTTGATTCTGAATCGCCGCTTGTGAAGATAATGAATCATCCTGATGATATTATCATCAGACGAAATATGGCGAGAAACCTGACTTTTGAAAAAAGCATTGTAACTGAAATGGATAAAATAGGGGCTGATGTCGCAGCTCCAATTTATTATCATGATATTTTTATAGGTTTTGTGAGTCTGGGCGGAATAGCCCGCAACGTCACCTCAGATGACTGTGCCACAATAAAAATATTTACATCAAAGGCCGGATCGATTAAGGCGCATAATTTTCTTACAAAAGAGATGATAAAGAAGCGTGAATTTGAAAAAGAAAAAGCAATTGCTCTTAAGGTTCGTAAATCATTTTTTCCGACAAACGAAGCATCTAATTCATTGTGTGAAGTAGGCTTGTTTGCTAATGCCCGTTCTCTTCTTACAGATTTGTTCTATGATATTTATAAAAAAGACGATTCCATTCTTTTTTCATTTTACACAACAGGTAAGGAAACGTATGACTCTCTAATATTTATGCCTGCCGTAAAAGTTTTAATTCAAACCTACATCCGTATGGGATATAAAGTTAAAGACTCTGTTTTGATGGCAAAGGATATTCTCCAATCAAAAGATCTGATTGATGATAATTTTTCAATCTGTGCAGGTTTGCTAACGGGAGATATTCTTGAATATTATGCTGAGAACATGCCTAATCCCTACAAAATCAGCCAAAATTCAATTGAAGAAGTAAATGTAAATATCAGGATTGAATTGGGAGATCTTGTTGTTTTTGTTGAAAAAGAAATGAAGAATACTATTAGTGAAAAAATAGCTAAAGGACATTCGGAAATATCATTTATCAGAGACAGAAGAGCATATATTATTGCAGAAAATATTCTTGAATTGGCAAACGGACCTTATGGTTCCAGGAATAAACTGGTGGCGGTAGTAAAATGCGTTTAAAAAATTTTTTTAGAAGCAATATTTTTATCGGCATCTGTTTTGTTGTCCTTTTTGTTGTAGATTTTTTTTCTATTGCTTCGCTTGCAGATTTTTCCTCAAAATATCCTTTTGACAGAATTTTATACGGAAATACATTCAAATATAGTTTTATTGTTCTTGGTAAATCCGATTTATATGATTCTGTTCTGGTAAAAATGAACGGGATTTATATTAATGAAAATAATGCCAAAGATGTTATCCGCAGCAACAGTGAATATCTTTCGACATGTCAGATTAAAAAGAAAAACGGTGTTATTGATGCAATAATTCTGAAAAGATCTTTTAATTATAATATGTTTTCATCTGCTGTATTTTTTATTATAATAGCAAATATTCACATATTATGGGGTTTGATAGTATGGAAAATCCGTCTTGAGTATAAACTTTCATATTACTATTCATTATTTTCAATAAACCTGGGAATTGTCCTTTTTGCACTTTCACTTCTTTTTATGTATGAACATGCAATATATATTGTAATTTTATCCGCTAGTTTTTTTACGGGTCTTTTTTTGTTCTTGTTTTCAGATATGATTAATTCAAAACGAATGAGATTGATGAAAGTTTTGTCAGTTTTGTTTTCTACGCTGCTTGCCGTTGTATCATTTATTTATCTTTATAGTAACGTAGTGCAAACTATAGTATTGATTAATGCAATCAATCTTGTTGTGTTTGTTGCATTATTGGTGTTGTTCATTGTTTATGTTGTAAAATCATGTTTTTCTCTACGCAGGATTCTTCAGATAGGGTTCATTTCTTTTGCCGGATTTGTCCTTCCATGCGGAATTCTCCTTTTGTCTAACAGCATTGATGTGCCAGTAACAGTTTTTATGAATACTTCATTAACAATGATAATTCCTCTGACTCTCGGAAACAGCTTGATACGTGCGAATGGAAGTTTTAAATTTAAAGTAGATAAACTGTTTCTTGGAGAATTTTCAGCAGATTTTTTTTCAGCCACATTGATAGCTTTTCTCGGAGTATTTGTTTTCAATTTGTATTCGGCCGGAGTATCTGTATTATCTATTTTCCCTCTGGCTTTTGTTGCTATCGTAATTTTGGCTAGTTTGCGCAGATGGCTTAAGTACAGCATAAAATCAAATGATTATAATCATGACGTTTATATATCATCACTGAGAGATATCTCTGTAATTGCCGCCGAAACATCTGAGCTTAATTATAAGCTGGCTAGAATTTATATTGAAGCTTTCAGAATATTATCTCTCAATCAGATGAAAATATACGTATCATCAGAAAGACTTAAAAATTCCAGCAAATCGCCTTTTGAGACTTATGTAAAATATTTTAATACTGATTCACCTCTCGCGGTTCATTATAAGAAATACAAAGGCTTAATAAAAAAAGATTCAATATTTGCGAAATCTCTTTATGAAACATTGTCAGAGGGAATGGAAGAAATATCAAACTATCATGCGGTCAGCCCGATAACCGATTCAGAAACATTTTTAGGGGTTGTACTTCTTGGAGAAAAAATTAACGGAAGTGAATTTACTGAAAATGATATTCGTTTTATAAATTCATTTTCATTTCTTGTCTACCAGATGATTGAAAATGATATTATGTTTACTGATTACATCGATAAGCTGTCATTTGAGCAGGATATGGATAATGCTTCGTTTATTCAGATGAGACTTTTTCCTAAAATATTTCCATCTGATTCAGGACTTGATATAGTCTATTATACCAGACCTTATATCAAGCTTATGGGAGATTATTTTGATTTTTTCAAAATTTCTGAAAATAAAACGGCCTTTATAATAGCTGACGTTACGGGTCATGGAATGCCCGCAGCGATGATTGTTTCTGTTACTTCAATGATTTTCAATTCGCTTATGCGGTTGAACGTTTCTCTTGGCAAAGTTATGTGTGAGCTCAATAATTTTCTATCTTCAAGGTATGCCGGAATTGAACTTATCACGGCATTTGCCGGAATATATGATAAAACAAAAAATGAGATAGAGTATGTTAATGCGGGGCATTGCCAACCTGTTATTTATAGAAAAACAAATGAGCCGGTATTTATCGAAGAAAGATTTAATATGCTTGGTGTCAACCGTACTTCGGAATATACCACAAACTCAATTGCTTTTCGAAAGGGAGACTATATAGTATTGTACACCGATGGTTTAACTGAGCTATATGATGGAATAAGAAAAGATATTGTCGGAAATCAGATTTTTTACTTTCAGGGCAAAGAAAGATTTAAGAATACCGAAAGTCTGCTTGACGCTTTTGTCGGTACAGTTGATTCTTTTGAGCCGGAGATGATAAAAGATGATGTTACGGTTGCGGTTATCAGGTGTTCTTAGTTTTCTTGCCGTTATTACAGTATTTCCTTGTATTTTGACTGCATCACCAAAGAAGATTGCAGTATTGCAAATACTTGCAGAAGACAATGAATCAGCTTTATATGCAGATATGGCTTACAGCTCCCTTAACGAATTTGTTATGAAGGAAGGATTTGATTCTTCAATAGCTATAGCCGAGTCAAGACGCAAAAAACTTAATTATTATGAAATGATCGATCTCCTTTCCCGTGCAGGAGCAGAGACTGTTTTTTCAGGAGAAATTCGAAAAACTAAAGGTGAAGTTGTTTTCCGTTTTTTTGCGTTTGATCTAAAAGAAAACAATTCCGGAAGAATATATGCGAAATATGAAGCTTCGGCGGATTTAACCGGAGTTTCTCCATATAGCATAAATATGATATGCAGAGAACATGTTATTCGTTTTCTGGAAAAATATTCCAAAGAAAAAAATTTTTCAAAACTGCCTGATTATTATGCCGAAAAAGAAGCAGCAGTTTTGGCGGAAAGCAGTTTTCCAAACTCCTCAAGAATAATATTATTTTCACCTTTGATAAGCGCTTTTACTCCGATATATGTTCCATATGAATACGCCTCTTCAAAAAATTATAGAGGCCTTTCATTATATCTTCTTAATTCCGCACCTTACCAGGCAGCGACTTTTGCTGCTGCGTGGAGAATGATAAGTCCGTTTGGAAAGAGAGACCGAAAGGCTTCTTCTTCTGAGAAATTGTTTATGTATTACAATCTTGCTTTGGGCGGGCTTCCTCATTATCTTGCTCTGGCTTCGGATTCTTCGCTTCCGAGAATGAGAAATTTCGGTGCTAGGGATGAGCTGATAGGGAACCGATACTGTGAAGCTTTCTTTATGCTTACTGGAGGCGGATCGGCACATTTTTTTAAAGGGCATCATGCATGGGGGTATTTTTATTATCATGCCGATATGCTGCTTACAGTCGCGGCGATTTGTTCTTTAAAGGGAGAAAGATTTTATTTTATAGATTCTTTTGAGAAAAAGGATAAAGCTAAAATATTTATTGCACTTGCAGGTGTACGCGTTATCGAGGCTGTTCATGCATATTGCAGTGATTACAATATACTTAACGGAGCAGAAACTTCTTCGCCTCTTCCATATCTTTTTATGAATGAAGAGACACTTGAAGGCGGGATGTCGCTTAAGTTTTAATTGTTAATCGCTGATAACAGAAACGAATGTATGCTTTGATTCGACGCTATAAATCCTTTTGTCTCTAAAGTCAGCTCTTCTCCGGTAAGTGATGTTATTTTTGCGCCAGCTTCTCTCAAAATTACCGCAGGTGCTGCAAAATCCCAAACCGGATCATTAAACTGAATAACACCGTCTACAATTCCCTCGGCAAGATAAGTTAATTCGCGTGATGACGCACCGATAATTCTGATACCGAAACATTTTGGGGATATTTTTGAAATCAGGCTGATGTTATTGTTTATATCTGATTTGAAATCGGCATCAACGACTATGATAGATTCTTCTAATGAGCATTCTTTTGAGGTAAACTTTTTGTCATTTTTCATTGCACCGCCGTTTATTTCAGCATAATAGAATTCTTCAAACATTGGAAGATAAACTGCGCCGATTATGAGCTGTCCGTTTTTTGCTACGGCGATCGAAACTCCGAAATTATGTGTGCTTTTCATGAAATTGTGTGTTCCGTCAAGCGGATCAATAATCCAGGTATATTCTGAACCTGATTTGACGATTCCGCTCTCTTCCGCGATAATAGAATGAGTTGGGAAAACTGATTTAATTTTGGATATAATCAGCTTTTCGCATTCCCTGTCCGTGTCTGTTGAAAATGATCCGTCATTTTTGCGTTCTGCTCCGGAAATTTTTCTGAAAAATGAATTTTTAAGAAAGAGTCCGGCTTCTTTCGCTGTAGTATAGCAAAGAGATGATATGTCAGTCATTTTTCCCCGCAGAAGTGCAAAATTTAGTAATTACATTTTGCTTTTGCACTGGATGTAAATATATGTAACAGATTATGATTTAATATGTCAATTGTTTTAGAAAGTGTCTGGATTGTATTTGTGTTAAATAAGTGATTGCAATATTTTAGCCCGAAAATACTGTTTAATCGGATGCTTTTATGAATAAAAATGAGGCGGTTGTAAATCTTTTTCTCAGCGTTATGGTTTCTGACGGCGATGTTTCTGATTCTGAAATAGCTGTAATAGAAGATTTTATCAGAAATCTGCATTCTTTTGATGTCAATCTTGAGGCATCTGTAAAAAAGATAAGCAGTTTGACGCCTGACAGAGTTTCATCATTATTTGATGAATCGATTATATTCTTGAAGGACATCCCGATGGATGAAAAAATCCTTCTGCTTGATAAAATAAATGATATCATTGAAGCTGACGGAATTATTGCCGAAGGCGAAAAAAATATGCTGATGAAAATCAATTCGATCTGGAATTTCGATTGAATTCTGTTTTTAAAATTATACAGATCGATTGTTAAAAGTTATCGGTTTCCTTTTCTTCAGGAATCAGAACAACTATAAGTATTTAATGCAATGGAGAATTTGAATGAGAAGAAACGGTTCAATTATAAATTATGCGGCATTTATGATAACTGCATTTACTGTAATTATCTATTTTGCGCAGCGAATGTATTTCCCTTTTTTTGAAGAAAATTTTTCATTAATCCCTTCTGAAATTATTACAAAGTTTCAGGTTTGGAGGATATTTACTTATTTGTTCATACATGATCCCTTATCTTATCTTCATATATTTTTTAACATGTATATGCTTATCATGTTCGGTATTCAGGTAGAAGCAGAATGGGGTAGAAGACGCTTTTTCTTTTATTATTTTCTCTGCGGTACCGGAGCCGGACTTTTTATTTTTTTGATCGCACTAATCAGCGGTGAAAATTCGCTGACCATGGGGGCAAGCGGAGCTATTTTCGGAATAATGCTGGCTTTCAGCATGCTTAATCCGGATGCCGTAATACTTCTGTTTTTCATTCTTCCTATCCGTGCGAAATATCTGGTCATTCTATATGCAGGACTTGAATTGTTTTTTGAACTTTCAGGTGCTCAGCCGGGAGTCAGTCATGTCGGACATCTCGGGGGATTGCTGACAGGTTTTCTTTACTTTAAATATATGAAGCATAAATTCTCTAAGAGAAAAAAGCGTAGAACATCGAAGAAGCGGTCTGAGTTTTCTGTAGTTTCTTCTGAGAAGAATGAAAGCTCTATAATAATGAAAAATGTTATTCTCGAAAAGCTCCGTGCCGGAAAAGGAAAGGAATCTCTTTCTGATGATGAATGGCAGTATATTAAGTATCTTGATATAATTCACGATTCTTCTGATTCAGAAGAAAAATCCGGAATAAAAAGCGATAAAGAATTCATTAACGAAGTTCGGAATTTCATTAAACTTTAAAAAAGTCAGTTTTCTTTCTTATCTCTGAAATGAGGGAATGAATTTGGTTGATTGATTCCGCTATCATGGAAAGGGATTCATGATTTTGTGACAGATTTTCGCTGAGTGCCTTCATTGTTTTTTCTGCTTCAAGAGAAAACTGCTGATACTTTTCAATTCCGGCTGAGTTTTCCTCAGCTATTGCTTTTACCGAATTAGTTTCGTTTACGGCATTTTCTCTCACGGCCGCCTGCAGCTGCAGAAAATCAAACATTGTATTAATTATTTTTCTAATCTCTTCGGTATCTCCGACTATTGATGAAATCGAATTAACTGCAGATTGGACATTTGTAAAACTTTGTTCAATTTCAGCACTTGATTTGGTTATAAGATTCTCAATGTCTTTTGTACTTCCTGCTGTCTTATCAGCAAGTTTTGATATTTCTTCTGCAACTACGGCAAATCCTCTGCCTGCATCACCGGCTCGAGCCGCCTCAATCGAAGCGTTTAGAGAAAGCAGATTTATCTGATCAGATATGTCATTGATTACATTTACAATATTATTCATTTCATGAGAGCTTTCCTGAATGGATCCCATGGTTTTACTCAAAATATTCAATGAGTTTTGTCCGCTTGTGATTTTTTCTGATATGGTTACAAGAGATTCCTTGGATTTCGAAGAACTGGCAGTTAATTCCTGCATGGTCGCAAAAATTGATGCAAGTTTATTGTTAAGTGCGATAAAAGAATGATAGAGCACATCGCTGTTGAAGCTGATTAGATCAATTTCTTCTCTGTTCTCTACGATAAAAGCAGTTAGTTTTTCATGAAGATCTGTCTGTTCCTCGGATTTCAGGCTTGCATCTGCAGTTGTTGCGACGGTTTTATCGGCCAAAGATGATGTTTCCATGGTAACTCTTTTGATTTCTTTCATCATTGTATGAAGAGTTTCGAAAAGAACGTTGACTGCATTGTAAATACTGCCGATCTCATCATTTTTATCTTTCGGGAAACGCATTTCGAGATTCCCGTCAAATCTGGCGACATCAGAGATTGTTGAAGAAAATGAATTTATCGGTTTTATGAGTATTCTTCTGATGAAAAGAATCAAAAGAATACTTGCTATGAATCCGGCTATTGCGATTGCTATGATGAAAAAAAGAATTTCCTGCTTAGCTTTAACAATTTCGGCGTAGTCTATATCAACTCCGATAATAGCACTGGTTTTACCTTCCGAGTCAATTATAGGAGCATAAGCCGATTTGAATATACCGTACTGGTCAGTTGTAATTGATCCTATTACGGGTTTTCCTTCAAAAGCGGATAAAACAGCGTCGTCAGCTTCATATTCCATTCCAATAGGAGAGTGGTTTTCATTTTCTCCCGTATCGAGAATAAAATGTATTTTCCCTTCTGAATCTTTTATCAGTGAATATATAAATGTAAGATTGTTATCTTTTTGAATCTGAATCATTTTGTCTCTGTAATAAGAATACTTCTGTGAGTTTTCTGTATTTTCAGATGCTATTTCTTTGTGAATTTCCGGATCAATCATTGCAGATAAGGTTTTTGCGCTTGAAGAAAGAGCAGAATCAATTTTGTCATTATAACTTGAATTAAGTTTATAAAAGAAAAAACCGCTGGTGAATGCTATCAGTATCAGATTGTTAAGAGCGAACAAAATTGAAGTTTTAAACGATATGCTGAACCCTTTCATTGCAAGCCAGTCCTTCTGTTTAATAGCTCAATCGTATAATTGCGCACAGATAAAGCAAACAGTATTTTACTGTTGTCGGGACTTTTTAGATTAATTTATTTTTGGGTCTTTATTCTATCGAGAAGTGAGTCTATTTCTTCCTGGTCAAGCCATTCGTCAGAAACATCAGTCGTAGTTCCGGTTGCAATCATGTACATTTCCATCGCCATGATCAGTTCTTCTTTGGAGACATAGCCCAAAGTTACCATTACCTGACCTATAGCAGTCTGCGGATTGTCTTTCTGCAGTTCGAGAGAAGCACGGAGCTGATCTTCCGTAATTATTCCGTTTTCAACAAGAAATTCGCCTACGCGTTTAAAACTACTCATAAATTCTTTTAATCTGTAAAAATGAAAGTGTCAAGCTAAAATCAGGCTTTTGATTTTCTGGCGGAATTGTCATCTATGATAAACCATTTTACCAGTTCGCGTTTTGTCATGCATTCATCAAGTTTAGAAATCTGAGAGACTAAACCTTCATCTGAGTCTGAAAAATCCTTGCTGGTCAGAACCATGCTTTGGTAATTTTGATGATAATCAGATTTGAGATCACGGCTGTACACATCTTTGTTTTTGTGGGTATTAAAAAAATCATTCAATTTTCTGTTTTCGTTGAATATTTCGTGTGATGAAAAATTATGAGAAATAAAACTCATCATTTCGTCAAAACTCAAAATGAAACGCGCGACCTTGTTTAAGCCGCATGCTATGTCCGAAATTCTTATGCCGTTTTCGGTGTAGAAAGGAATGAACGGTATAAATTTCAAACGTCCGAAAAGAGCTTTTTTTACATATTGTTCGGATGAAAAAGATTTTGAAGAAATGTCTGCAAATATAAATGATACTTCAGAGTCATTCAGAGAGAAAAGATCATTGAAATTATATATTTCAATCATGTCATAATTGAATAACCGAAGAACTGCTTTTAGGATCGTGTTTCTCTTTATATCAGAAGAGAAAACAGCGATTTTCCTGTCTGTGTTGGGTTTGCTGAAAATTCTTATGATCTTATCAAGATTATTTCTCAGATAATTGTGATTAAGATAAAACGGAATTGATTTGTTTTTCATTTCAGCTTCTGTTTCAGTTGAAAATTCTTCTGAAAAAGCCACTGTTGATAAAGGAAATTCTTTTAATGCAATTTTTGAATCAAAATCAACAGCAGTTAGAATGTAATCTTGAAATGAATCACCAGGATTAATTTGCCTTTTGATTTCAACATAATCAGAATATATGTTACTGAAGCATGTAGTGCTTTCGCTTAATATTAGAATTTTAGCAGGTTTCATCGGTTACTTTATGCGTTTCATGAAATCAAAAATTATTCTGGCGGTTAATCCCCATATTGGTCCGAAATCTGTTTTGTAATAATAAATCCTGTGCAGCATATTTCCCCATGGTTTATGATACATCGGAGGAAGATTCAGCTTTTTTGATGGAAGAAGTTCAATAATTCTTCCGTCATCATCTGCACTTGAAGGATTGACAGTAAGTTTTACATGATAAATCTGAGGTTCGTTATCGATAAAAAAAGAAAGAGGGATTGTGAATACTTCGGAAATTTCAAGTTCATCAATAACAATATCTTTTTCTTTTACACCCTGTACGAATCCGGCGAAAGGATGAACCAGAGCGCCCATCGGAGAAATGATTGTATCAAGCGGCAGAAGTTCGGAAAATAATTCTGGAGATATGCCTGTTTCTTCCTCGACTTCACGAAGTGCTGCATCATAAGGAGATTTGTCAATGGATGTGTCTATAACTCCGCCGGGAAAAGAAATTTCTCCGCCCTGACGTGTTCCTTCTGCTCTTTTTTCAAAAAGGAATTGAGGCTTTCCGTCTGTTAAAACGAGTGCGACTACAGAGCAGTTTAAATACTCATCCGAACCGCTAATTCCGGTGTTGGCTGATTTGAATTTTGAAATCAGGAGTTCATGATCCATATACTGATGATTTCAGAATATACGTAATGATTCAAGTATAATTTGAAAGATTAGAAAAAAAGAATTATGAATTGAGTTCTGTCATGAAGTAGTAAAAAATAAACTATCAGTCGGATATATTTTTTTTGAAAGAAAGAATTATCATCGTCATGTCATCGTGAAGAGGCTGGCGTCCTTTATACCTCGAAATGTCTTTCAATATTTCTTCTTTAATTATTTCAATTCCTTTTTCCTCGTATCTTCCGACATTAGCTGCGAATCTTACTGAACCGTATTGTTCTCCTGATTCATTAACCTGTTCAATCAGACCGTCTGTTAGCAGAATGAAAAGATCATCTTTCTCAAGTTTTAATTTGTCAGACGGTATACTATTTTCATTATCTGCTATTCCTAAAGGAATGTTGTTGTCCTGAGATGTAGTAAGCCGGAAGAATCTTCCATTTCTGAAAAGATAGATAAGAGAGTGGCCCATGTCGAAGATTGTTAGTTCGCCGGTTTGTTCATTAAGATCTGCAAAAACTCCTGTAACAAATTTTTCGTTTCCAAAAGTTGAAAGAAGAAAAGAATTCATTTTTTGAATAAAAGTCGAAATTCCCAATGAGAAATCATAAGCGCTGAAAAGACCTCCTATTGCTGCAGTAACGAGAGATGCAGAAATACCTTTTCCGGAAACATCACATAAAGTAAACAGCCATCTTCCTTCTCCGTATTCTCTAACATCGTGAAAATCTCCGGATACTCCTTTTGCCGAACGGTTTACTGCGCATACTGAAAATGAATTATTTTCGAACATCAAATCTTCTTTGACTATGTTGCTTTGCAGTTTTCGTGCAAGCTGAATGTCTTTCTGAGTTATTCCTGAAAGATAAATAAGAATGTCTTTTGTTGAAAAAATTCCGTAAAACCTGCCTTTCTTAGATATTGCAAAATATTTATCATTTTTTAAACCGTGCTTTTCTTCAATTTCATCTGCAATTGAATAAATATTACTCTGATAATCGTAGACCAGGCAGTTTGAACAAATTTCTCCGGCAGATTTACTGTGATAAAGATCTCTGCCGAATGGCTTGCTCAGAAAATCAAAAAGTATTTTTCTGGAAATAAGTCCGATTATATGTCCGGACTTATCAGTTATTCCTATTGCCTGAACGTCATTTATTTTTTCCATATCCTCAGCTATCTCAAGAACTGATGAATCTGATTGTGTATAATAATATGCCGAAGCTATTTTGCCTATGATTTCCCCATGCTGTTTGTCTTTCGGGGTTTTTATAATAGTTTTTAATCCTGAAATCACATCATTTTTTTTTTCAGTGAATGACATCATAACTCCTCCGTCACTTGGAGTGTTTAACATTAATGTTCATCATCTGTTTAAATATTTTGTGAAGTTATGATAAATTATATGATTACCGTATGCAGGGAATGTTTTCAGAATGATGTCAATGGTGTATATTCCTTAAAATATGATGATGACGGCTGTTCCGTTATCCTGTCTTATAATGTTTGGTTCTCCTCCGATTTGCTTTGAAAGAGAAGAAACAAGTTTCATTCCAAGACTGTCTGTTTTATCTATATCAAAATTGTGAGGAATTCCTTCACCGTCATCAGCAACTGCAAGTGATCTTTTGCCGTTTGGAAGCAGAAGAAATTCTACAATTATTCGTCCTTTTCTTCCGTCATTAAATGCGTGCTTTATTGAATTTGAGACAAGTTCATTTATAATAAGTCCGCATGGAACCGCATCATCGATTGACATGAAAACATTGTCAGAGCGGACTTCGTAGGAAATTTGTCTTATATCGGCCGAACTTCCTGCAAAAATCTGCTGAACCAGATTTTTGAGATATGAGCGGATTTCAATTCTGGTCAGGTCTGATGACTGGTAAAGTTTTTCGTGAATAAGAGCCATGGTTTTTACTCTGTTTCGGCTTTCGGATAAAATAGAAGTTATCTCGGCATTTTTAATCGTATTAGCCTGAAGAGATAAAAGAGACGATATGATCTGAAGATTGTTTTTTACTCTGTGATGGATTTCTTTTAAAAGAATATCTTTTTCTCTTAGAGTGTCTGATATTTTTTGGGACGAAACCTTGAGTTCGGTAATGTCTGCCGCGCAAGAAAGCATTCCGTCAAAATTATGATCGTCATCCTCGAAAGCATAGACATATTCCGAAACCCATTTGAATACAGAGTCGGCAAACTGCATTTTGTAAATTCCGGTCTGATTTGTTTTGCTTTTAAAAGCGTCATACAAAGGAAGAAGATTCATTTCAATTGGTTCATCCTTATAGTCGGAATATTTGATAGATGGATTTTTTGATTTGAAGATATTGTCTCCTACAGATAATCCTGAATATTTTTTTGCAGTGGGATTCATGAAAGTTATATTTCCGTTTTTATCGCAGACTGTAATTGCGTCCCGCATTGTTTTGAATATTCTGTCAAGGAGGTTCTCTGATTTTAAAATGGCATTTTCTCTTGATGAAACAGAAAGAACCATTTGGGAGAAAATTTCATAGAATCCGCTGATCTCAGAATAATCCGAATGCAGAATCTTTATTCCGTAATTTCCGTCAGATATTGATGACATCTGCAAAGCAATTCTGTTTAGAGGTAAAATGAATCTGATTTTGAAATAGTATATTGTTAGAAAAAGAAAAAGTGCAGCAAGAGAGAAGGCAAAAATAAGAAGCAATTTCATAGCTTTGGCGGGTGCTGTGATTTTGTCATAATTGTTGTAAATTGAAACAGTCCATTCCGGGGAAGTTACTGGATAGACGCTTACTCTGTTTTTTTTATTATCTGTAAAGAAATCATAACTTCCGATTTTTCCTGATAGAGCTTCAAAAATGTGTGTTTCGTTCTTAATATTCCGCCTTTGTTCCCAATATTCCTTAATTGGGTGATAGATGATGTTTCCGTTTCTGTCTGTAATTGTAGTCCAGATTCCGGTATTGGATAATTCTTTATCAACTGAAGAAGTTAGGAATTCAATATTGATAATTGCACAAACTATTTGATTATCTCCGGGAACTGATATAGTTATACAGATTTTGTTTGATTTGAATGAAATAAAAGAGTCGGAATAATAAGCTTTTCCGGTTTCTTTTGTTTTTAAGAAATATTTCTGTGTGGAGTAGTCGAAGTTGTCATAGAAATTATTATCATAAGAATGGTTGATTAGCGTTCCTTTGTTATCAAGTATGAAAATTTCTTCAAAAGAATTGTTCCCATCTGCAATGTTTCTTAAGTATTCGTTTATCTTGCTGCTGTGTATAGTTTGCCTTGAAATGTTTTCATTAATTATTTTCAGCTGACTTTCTGTTTGTTTAAAAAAACGATCGTACTCATTTGACATGTTTCCGGCTAATGTCAGGGAATTCAGGTCATTTGTTCTGATGAGATTATCAGAAAAATTATTTATTGAAATAAACAAAAATAGAAAGAGTAATGAAAATATAATAATTGTAAAAGCAATGGAGAGTTTGAAAATCGATTTTTTTCTGTTTTGTTTCATTTGCTTTTTATGATCTGTCCATTTTTTATTTCAACAAGATTTGCTGAACGCTGTGCATCGCCGTAACGGTTTATAAGATATTCTCCTGCAGGGGAATCGAATCTCCGTGTTTCGATGGTATTCCTCTTAATTTCTTCAGGAGTAAAATAGTTTTTTCTGAATGACTGAAACAAAAGATACACACAGTCATATCCGTATATTGAAGAAAAAGTGGCTTCCGTGCCGAATCTTTCGGCATATTTTTTTCTGAAATTTAAGAGTGACTGATGTTTGTTTTCTGTATCATAGAATAAAACAGCTTTAATTCCTTCAACGGCTTTTCCTCCATTTGAAGTAAGATATGATGTCATTGCCCATCCCCCGGTGAATATCGGAATTCTGTTATTTTTAATTCTTATTTTTTGCGCAAATCTTGTCAGGTCATGAGCTGAAAAAAGGGCAAGAACCGTATCAGGGTTGGTTTTGATTATGTCGTTAACGGCGTTTTCTATCGCTTGGTTGTCTGTTAGAGCATATTCCTTTACGAGAAAAGGTGATATGTTTTTTGAGTTTGCATATTCAGTAAAAAAACCTATGTATGATTCACAATATGTCCTGTTTAATGAATCATAGATGATTACAATCTTTCTAAGATTTGATGATGAAATATTATCCGCTACGGCAATAGCTTCACTTTTGGTGGTAGAGCAGACGCGTAAAAAATTATCATCTCTGTCGGTAAAATAATCTGAACTGGAAGATGGTGATATCATAAGAAAATCTTTTCCATTGATTAAAGATAACCCGGCTTTAGACATTTCGCTTGTACTGTGTCCGATAATCAGATTTTTCCCTTGTTCAATAAAATCTGAATCTATTGCCGCTGCTTCTTCTGCTGAATTTTTATCATCGGAAATAAAAAGTCTGATTTTTCTTTTTCCGAGAACACCGGATTGATTAATTTCTTCTGTTGCGAGAATAATACCGTTTTTGCAATGAATCCCTAGATCAGAATTTTTTCCGCTGAGAGTTGAAGAAACTCCGATGTTGATTGAATTATTGGAGCATGATAACATGAATGCTGAAAATAAAAAGACAGCTGAAAAGGTAATAAATTTAATTCCCGATAAGAACATATTTCCCCTTGGAGATTCTGTAAAGATAAGTTTTTCTTTCAGCATCTCCGTTTAAGTTTATTGAAAATGATCCCGTTAGAAGAGAGAAATTCTTTTTTCTGATAATTGATTCTTTTATTTCATCAACCGAAGCATCAGCAATATCCGGTTTATCTTCTTCAATGCTTTGCTTTAAAATCATTATCGAGTCGTACGCGAGAAGTGAAACAAGCGAGGGTTGTTCTCCGAATTTTGATAAATATTTCTCTCTAAAGACATTGCTTTGCTCGGAGTCAATGTTGAAATTTATAAAATGTGAGAAGATTATACCTTCACTGTACTTGCCGGCGTTTTCCATAAGCTCTTCGTTGGCTGCCGCACCTGACATGAAAATTTGCTGGTGAAAACCATATTTTCTAAGCGACTGGCAAATCACGGCAAGAGTTCGCCCGGATGTGAGGATAAGAAAGGAATCGGGATTGAGGATTGAGCTTTGTCGGAGAATTTCCGTAAGAGTTTTTTCGTCAGCGGATTCAAACAAAGTTTTGTGTAAAATGGAAGTATTTCCCGTTTCGTCAGAAAAATATTTGATGAACGTAGAGGAATATGCGATGTTAGTTTTATCATATAAAACATATATTCTTTTATAACCGGATTGTTTGGCATATCTTGCAGTTGCTTCCGCCTGGCTGCGGCTTGCCGGAATGACTCTGATGAAATTGTCATTTAGTCCCGACAGCCCGTCTGAAGCTGAATATGGACTTATCATAAGAATTTGTTTGTTTGCTATTGCCTTTAGACCTGCTTTTGACATTTCACTTGTATTATGACCGATTATTATTTTATAATTTTTCATTGCAATTCCGTAATCTATTCCTTCGGCGATTGACGGATTGTTTTTGTCATCGAAAATATCAAGAACGATTCTGCTGCCTCCTATTCCTCCTGAAGTGTTAATTTCGTCGACAGCTATCTCCAAACCGTTTTTTGCATATAGCCCTGTTTTACTTGCGTTGCCCGAAAGAGTTCCGACAAATGCTATTTTCTCCTCCCGGCAGGAGCAGAATAGTAATAGAAAAACAGGAAGAAAATTATTAAAGCGCATATCGCATTATTCTATTTCCTGCATGAAATATTTCAAGAAGTAAATACTTTTAAAGCTTTTTATGAATATGTTCAGAATTGAAGCATAGACTGGCATAATATGGAGTAACCGCAAGCGCATAAGACTATTAATATTGCGTCATCTTTTTCTTTAGAGAAATAGTTTGAATAATTGATTCATCACGAATGGAATGAACACTTTGAATTATTTAGTACTAACTACGTTTTACAAGCTAAGTTTTATGATTGATGATATTTCTAATTTTGTTGACAGATTACATTTATGACGCATATTTGTTTTAATTATGGAGGAATTGGATGGATATTGCAGTAGAGATGTTCCTGTTCAGGGGATAATCTTTGTGATTCTTTTCCTTTGATTTATCCCGCCGGAAACATCCGAAACGAATAATTCCCGTTGAGTGAACAGGAACATTATCCTTATTTTACGCGCGACATTCGTGTGTCATACGTGTGCATTCACAATAGGAGATTATTATGTTCACAATTATTAAATCATATGCCGCAAATCGCTATAGAATATTAAAAAGAAATGAGAATTTTCTAAAGGCGGTACGTTATGAAAATTGAATCTCTCGGCTGGAAAGCCGCTAATGATAAAGATTTTGAAGAATTCAGAAGACAGGGTTTTATTCCTGCAAGAATTATCAGAGAAACCCGTCATATTTATGAAGCAGACGCCGGAAGCGGGGCAGTTCAGGCGCAGGTATCAGGCAGATTTATTTTTGAATCAGAGTCTCGTGCTGATTATCCCACGATTGGAGACTGGGTTGCGTGCCGTGACGGAGGCGGAATTCTTATTATTGAAGAACTCCTTCCGAGAAAAAGCCGCTTTTCCCGGAAAGAAGCAGGTGTTCTTACGGAGGAGCAGATAATTGCCGCTAATATAGATTATCTCTGTATTGTCTGCGGTCTTGACGGAGGCCGTAATTTCAGTCTGCGGGGTATCGAAAGATATTTGTCAATGGCAAGAGAGGGCGGAGCGTCTCCGGTAATTGTTCTGAATAAATGCGATATCGCAGAAGACAGGGCTAAAGCTGTTTCGGAAGCCCGGAATATTGCGGGCGATGCTCAGGTTTTTGCCGTAAGTGCTTTAACCGGTGAGGGAGTTGACGAACTGCTGAATAAATTTGATCCGTTTTCAACAATTGCCTTCAGCGGACCTTCGGGTGTCGGAAAATCCGCTCTTGTTAATTCGCTTCTGGGTTCAGGTCACATGCGTACGGGAACCCAGCGCGAGGATGATCTGAGAGGACGTCATACAACGACTCACAAAGAGCTTGTTGTTCTGAGAAACGGAGTGATGCTGATCGATACGCCGGGTCTTCGGGAACTTCAGCTCTGGGGCGGACAAGAAAGTCTGGATACATCTTTTTCGGAAATAGCACAAGCTGCATTAAACTGCAGATTCTCAGATTGTTCTCATCAGGGCGAACCGGGATGCGCAGTCGTTAAACTTGTTGAAAGCGGTGCAATGACCGAAGCGCGTTATAAGAATTATCTTGATATGAAGTCTGAACTCGCGTATCTCGAAAGCAGACTCAGCGAAAAAGGTCATCTCGATAGAAAGAAAAAAGAAAAGGATCTGAGCCGTTTAGTTAAGCTTTATGCGCGGGATCATAAGAAATAGTATAAACAGACTGTCTGAAATACGGCAGTCTGTTTAAAGAATATTTGACTTGATTGGTTGTGGAGATTATCATCTACTAATTTGTTTCATGAATTGGTTCTGTCCGATAAGGAAGGACGACTTTTTTATTTTTTGTGATATTATAAAGGAAGGTGTAAAATGTATTTTAATTTGGTTTCTCTTTTGTTTGTTTTGGTTGTTTACGGTCTTACTATTATCTCGGGGAAAATATCCCGTTTTGCATTTGCCCGTTCAGTTAAGATTTCTTTTCTGGCTGTTTTTTCTATAAGTCTTCTTTATCTGGTGAATGTTCTTTCGGATATTTCGAATATTGAAAAACTTGCGGAAGGTCTTCATTTCGTTCTGCTTGCAAATGCTTATTCCGGAATATTAAGAATTATGATTTTATTTTACAGTGAAGTTAAAAGGAAAAATTCAAAGAATGCCTGAGAAATACGATAATCTCGTGTCATATATGGCTAAACTCGGCAATTGCGCTGTTGCTTTTTCAGGCGGAGCTGACAGCTCACTTCTTTTAAAAATAAGCCATGAAGTTCTTGGAGATAAATGCACAGCGTTAACATATCATTCACCATTAATGCCTGCGCGGGATATTGACGACAGCATTACTTTCTGCAAAGAATACGGAATCAGGCAGATCGTTATTGAAAGAAATTCCATTTCTGCTGAAGTTAAGAAAAATACTTCTGATAGATGTTATTTGTGCAAGAAGGATATTTTCTCGGAAATAATTACTGAGGCTGAAAGATGCGGACTGAAAAATATTTCGGAAGGAAGCAATCTGGACGATATTGATGATTACCGTCCGGGAATGAAAGCATTAAAGGAACTTGGAATAATTTCGCCGCTTCTCGAGTGTTCGATTTCAAAAAATGATGTACGTAAAATTTCTGCAAAACTGGGCCTTTCAACTGCGGAAAAAAAATCATCGCCTTGTCTTGCAAGCCGTATTCCGTATGGAGAAGAAATTGACAGCGGTAAACTTAAGCGCATAGATATGTCGGAAAAATATATTTCATCGCTCGGTTTTTCTGATTTCCGGGTAAGAAGCCATGAAAATCTTGCCAGAATTGAATTTTTACAGAAAGATATTCGTTCTGTTGTTGAAAGCAATATTCTTGAAAAGATTTCGTCAATGCTGAAATCTTTCGGTTTTGTATATGTTTCTGTTGACGCAGACGGTTTTAGAAGCGGAAGTATGAACAGGGAAATTAAGGAGAAATAATTTTGAGGGAAGATATTCTTGTGAGTCTGCTCGAAGAAGTCAGAAAGGGATCTCTTGATACAAAAGATGCTCTTGAAAAACTGCGTTATCTTCCTTTCGATGATATGGGTTTTGCAAAGATCGACAATCACCGTGAAATCCGTACAGGATTTCCTGAGGTGATTTTCTGCCCCGGCAAAACGCCTGAACAGATTCTTGCGATAGTTAAAAGAATGAATGAAAACGGAAGCAATGTTCTTGCCAGCCGAATGAAGAAAGAAACCGCGGAATTTCTATCTGCTCATTTTCCTCTGGGAGAATATTTTGATGTAGCCGGTATTTTTTATGTAGAAAATAAACCTCTTGTGATGAATTCTAAAACAGTTCTTGTTCTTTCGGCCGGAACATCTGATATTTCAGTTGCGGAAGAAGCTGCTGTCACCGCTGAAAAAACAGGAAACAGAGTTGAACGTGTTTATGATGCCGGAGTAGCTGGAATTCACCGTCTCCTTTCTGCGCGTGACAAACTGCTTTCTGCCGGTGTGGTTATTGCTGTTGCTGGAATGGAGGGCGCGCTTGCAAGTGTTGTCGGAGGTCTTACTGATAAACCTGTGATTGCTGTACCTACAAGTGTTGGATACGGTGCGAGCTTCGGAGGGATTGCGGCTTTGCTTGCTATGCTTAACAGCTGTGCAAGCGGTGTAACGGTTGTGAATATTGATAACGGTTTTGGAGCGGGATATGCCGCATCTCTTATTAACAGACAGATAAAGGAATGACGAGTGAAAAATAAAGTTTTGTATTTTGACTGCTTTGCAGGAATCAGCGGTGACATGACTGTTGGAGCGTTGATAGATTTGGGTGCAGATGAAAAAGAATTGTTGCGCTGTCTTGATTCTCTGCATCTGCATGGATACCGTATTGAGATTAAAAAGGCGTTAAAAAACGGAATCAGCGGAACTGATTTTAATGTTGTAATAGAAGAAGAGCATTCGCATCATTCTCATCATCACCACCATCATTCGAGAAATTTTAAGGATATTTCAGACATTATTAATTCTTCACCCCTGGATTCATCGGTTAAAGAACTCAGTCTGAAAATATTTCATGAGATTGCAGCTGCAGAATCAAAGATTCATGCAAAAAGCATTGATGAAATTCATTTTCATGAAGTCGGTGCGATTGATTCAATTGTCGATATAGTTGCTGCTGCCGTATGCCTGAATATGATTAAACCGGATAAAATAATTTCATCTCCGCTCAATCTTGGAGAAGGAACTGTTGAATGCGCTCATGGAGTTTTCCCTGTTCCGGCGCCTGCGACTGCCGAAATTTTAAAAGGCGTACCCGTTTATTCAAGCGGAATAAAAAAAGAAATGACTACTCCGACGGGTGCAGCGATTATAAAATGTATCGCGACCGAATTTTCTTCTTTTCCGGCTATGAAAATTGCTTCAACCGGATACGGACTCGGAAAACGTAATCTTGATGTACCAAATGTTCTTCGCGCCGTTATCGGAGAAATGGATTATTCTGAAAAGAAGGTGATGATTGAAACGAATATAGACGACATGAGCGGTGAAATTTATTCTTACTTAACTCCTAAACTGTTCGAACACGGAGCTCTTGATGTTTTTCTTACGTCGGTTATAATGAAGAAGGGGCGTCCGGCGCATATTCTAAGCGTTTTGTGCGGCAAAGATAATGTGAATACAGTGGAAGAAATTATTTTTTCCGAAACGACTACATTCGGAACACGCCGTTATGATGTTGAACGTACAGAACTTGAAAGAAGCGTAATTAAAGTAAAAACTTCTTACGGTGAAATATCTGTTAAGAAAGGATATTATAATGGAAAGTATCTGAAGTTCTCGCCTGAGTATGATGAATGCGCTGACGCAGCAAAGAAACACGAAGTTTCCGTGCGTGAAGTATATAACGCCGTTACGGCACAAATAAAAGAATCGGAGGATTGATATGCACATTCCAGAACAAATGATGAACGGAGCAGTTTGTCCAGTAACGGCCGGAATCGCTGTTACAGGTCTTGCTGTTGCGGGTTATGCCGCACTTAAAACAAAAAAGAAACCATCGCCGTTTTTATTCGCGGCTGTTGCGGGTTTTATTTTCGCGGCGCAGATGCTTAATTTCCCAATCGGCGGCGGAACATCAGGTCACTATCTGGGAGCAGCTTTTGCAGCAATTGCGCTTGGTACACCTTTCGGAATTCTTGCGATGGCATTGATTGTTGCGCTTCAGGCTGTTGTTTTCTCTGACGGCGGACTTACAGTTTTAGGCGCCAATATCGTCAACATGAGTATTGTCGGCGCGGGTCTCCCCGGAATTCTTTACTCAATGTTTTTCCGTAAAAATGATAATGCTTTGAGCCGTTTGAGCGGTATCTTTTTTGTTTCATTTCTTTCTGTGATCTCGGCTGCTGCGCTTTGTTCAATGGAACTGTCTGTTTCAACAGCAATTGCCGCAAGTGATGTTTTTGATGCGATGATGAGACCGCATTCGCATATAGCTCTTGCTGAAGCGGCGGGAACGATGGTTTTTGCAGCTGTTTTTGCCGGAGCAAAGTTCAAAACAAATGCTCACTCGTGGAACAAGTCATTTCTTATAATCGCGGCTTTTATAATGGCGCTTATTATTTCGCCTTTTGCGAGTTCCCTTCCTGACGGGCTCGAATCAGCTGCTGAAAATCTTGGTTTATTGAAAGAAAGCGCGCCTCTTTTTGTTACTCCGCTTTCTGATTATACCGTTTCGGGAAGTGATAAATTCTGGGCAGTTTCTCTTGCAGGTGCTTTCGGAATTCTTTTAATTATGATTTCGGTTTTGCTCGCAGGTGTGTTTTTCAGAAAAACCGCTAAGGCTGTTTTGAAAAAATAGATAAGTCATAAAAACGCTTCCGTTACAGGAAGCGTTTTTAAATATTACTAATTTGTATTGTTATAATAAGGCGCAGAATCAGATTCTGTGCCTTATATGTTTCAAGAGAACTGAAACGGCATAGATCCCGGCTGAAACAAGAACTACAGCTGCTCCGCACGAACTTTCAGTATAATAAGATATCATAAGACCGGCGATGCCCGATATGAGACCGATGAGTGCTGAAAGCGCAAAGTACGCTCTGAGATTTTTTGCGTGAATTCTTGCCGCTGCTGCGGGAAGAATGAAGAGAGAATTGATTATAAGAATTCCGACCCATTTTATTGAAAGAATTACTATCAGTGCGACAAGAATTGAAAAAACTGTTTTGACAATGAAGGGATTGATAATTTTTCCGTAAAGAAGAGAAGGCTCAACGCTTATCAGTGAAATTCTTCCTGAAAGGAAAACCCAGAATAAAATTACTGCCGCCAGAATGACTGTAAGATATCCAATCTCTGAAGCGTTTATGGAAAGTATATCACCGATTAAGTAAACGGTATATTTTGAAAAAGATCCTCCTCTGCTGAGAAGGGCTATTCCGAGAGCGGTTGTAGCAGAAGCGAAAACTCCCATGACCGTGTCGCCGTCGGCTTTTGTTACAGAAAGAAAAATGTTAATTGCGACAGCTAAAATAACTGCGAAAAGAATCATCACAGGCGTCGGATCTGCTGCGGAAAAAAGAAGACCGACTGCAAGACCTGTTAAGGCTGAATGTCCGATAACATGAGAAAAAAACGACATGCGGTTTCCGACAACCATTGTTCCGGTGAGAGCTATAGCCGGTGAAATTATCATGACGGCAAGAAGAGCCGTTTTCATGAAGCCGTATTCTGTCCATTCAAAAGGAAGCATTTCGATGATAGCGTACCAGAATTGCATCATAAGCCGCCGTAAATGTGGTGATCTGTTTTTACGCCGGAAAGCTTGAAGTAAACTTCTCCCATTTCGCGGCGGAACTCTCTGCTTGAAATAACCTCGGAAGGAGTTCCGTGAGTTATTAGTTTCTCGTTTATGAGATACATTTTGTCGGCATGTTTTGAAATCGCACCTATATCATGCGAGACTACAAGAATCGTCATGTGGAATTTTTTTCTGAGAGAACAGATCAGTTCATAAAAAATATCGATTCCTTTCGAATCAAGCGCCGTGACTGGTTCGTCCAGCAGAAGAATATCCGGAACAGGATTTATCGAAGCTGCAAGAAGAACTCTCTGGAGTTCTCCGCCTGAAAGTTCTCCAATGCGGCGGTCTATGAGATTTTCAGCTGAAACTATTTCGAGCTGTTTGATTTTCATTTCTCTGCGCTTTTTAGAAACGCGAAGCCACGTGAAAGGATATCCTTCCGAAAGAAGAAGAAAATCACATACGCTTACAGGCGAGTCTTTTTGAACGGCAATTTTCTGCGGAAGATATCCTATCCTCGGCTTTTTTTTCCCGGAAGAAATACAGAAATCGATTTTTCCTGAATAGGGAATTTCTCCGAGAATTGATTTGAGAATGCTTGTTTTTCCTCCGCCGTTGGGCCCTATGATTGCAGTGAGTTCTCCGCAGGAGAAAGATAGGCTAATATCAGAAACGGCTTTTCTTCCGGAAAATTGAACCGAAAGCGAGCGGATGATTGTGCTGCATCCGCCGCATGATGTTGAGCAGTGATTATTCAATCAAAAGCCTTTTTTAGAACAGCAAGATTTTGTTTCATAATATTGATATATGCTTTAATATCATCAGGACCTGTCGCGGCGGGGTCAAGAACAAATAGATTTACTCCTGTTTCTTTTGCGATTGTCTCAGCTGCTGATTTCGGATATTGAGGTTCTGCGAATATTGATCTGACTTTTGAATTTCTGATTATTTTGACTGTTTCAGCGAGTTCTTTTGCAGAGGGCTCACTCCCCGGTTCTCTTTCTATGACTGATGCGATTTCAAAAGAAAATTCTCTGGCAAAATATGGAAAAGCTTCATGAAAGGTGACAATTTTTCTGCCTTTGTATTTTGCGAGTGCTGAATGCATTTCTTTCTGAAGCGATTTAATCTCGGTGATATATTCTTCTGCATTCTTTTTATAGAGTGCTGAGTTTGAAGAATCAGCTTCCGAAAGAGCCGCTTCACAATTTGATACCATTTTTGCCATGTTATCAAGACTGAGCCAGATATGCGGATTCTCGTCGAATATTTCAACACCCTTGTCAAGTGTTCTGATATTGAGTTTTGGATATCTTGAGGCTATTTCGTCAGAAAAATTTTCCATTCCGGCTCCGTTCATTAGAAAAAGATCAGCCTTTTCTATCAGTTTCATATCGCCGGCAGTAATAGAATAATCGTGCAGGCATCCTGTAATGGGAGGAGTCATGTTTATGATTTTAACTCCATCGGCTTCAGCTGCCACATTTTTGGCGATTATGTAGATTGGATAGAAGGACGTTACTACGGTAAAACCGGCTTCAGTAGGATTTGAATTTTTTTTGCATGCGGATAATGCGCATATTGCTAAAATGAGTGGTAAAAGAATTAATTTTTTCATACAGCCTCCATTGCTGATAATGAATACTTGACAAAGATTCAAGATTAAACGCAAATGATTCGCAATATTAAAAAAGGTCAAGACAAATATGATTGTAAATGTAATGAAAAATCCGCTTATCAGAAAATTTCTGGTTTTTTGTTCAATTGTTATTGCTGCTGCGGCGTTTTCTTCCGGATTTTTGCAGATGAATCACGATTTGTCTTTTCTCTATTCAATTAACAAATACTTCTGGGCTGTTTTTATTCAGGCATTTCCTTTCGTTCTTGGAGGTGCTTTTATCTCGGCATATATTTCCAAAATAAATTCTGGCGGAACGAAAAGAAAATGGTTTGATAACTTTCTTAAGCGAAACCGTCTGGCTCCTTTTGTTGTTTCAATTTTGTTTCCGTCATGTGATTGTTCTTCATCTGTGATATTTGCGGGAATGCTTAAAAACGGAGTTTCTTTTTCATCTTCAATAACCTATTATCTTGTTGCACCGCTTTTGAATCCGATTGTTATTCTTTCGACGTTTTTCGCGTTTCCAGGTGATGCTAAAATGATCGTATCAAGAATATTTATCGGGATCATAATTTCAATTCTGGTTCCTATTATTCTTTGCAGAATATTCCGTGACCCGGTAAAAGTACTCATTCATTCTCATGCAAATGAACATTCTCATCACGAGGAGGGATGTTCATGCGGATGTTCGCATCATCCGTATAAAGAAAGTATTTTTATTTCAGCCGGCAGGGAACTTATTCATGTGCTGCCTTTTGTTATAGGGGGAATACTTGCTTCATCGGTTTTTCAGACTTTTTTCCCAAAGGAAGCTTTTTCTTTTTCAAAATCCGGAAGTGCTGTAATCATTCAGACTTTTATGATGATGGCAGCGGCATTTGTATTGTCTGTGTGTGCTACTTCCGATGCGTTTATCGCAGCAAGTTTCCGGGGTTTTTTAAGCAGCGGATCAATACTTGCTTTTTTGCTTTTAGGCCCGATGATTGATATTAAGAACGGAATAGTTCTTTCTTCATACTTTAAAAAGCGATTTGTAGTTTTGTTGACCGTGTCGGTTTTTGTTGTAACATTTATTCTCTCAATAGTTTTTTCATATTTAATATTCAGGTAAAAAATGATAAACAGAAAATATAGATTGATTCATTACATTGAAAGCGCAATATTATCGCTATATTCAATTATTTTCTTAATATTGATCGTCAGCGGTAAAATTTCGGAGTTCATTCATCCCAGGTATATTATTATTCTTGCTGCTGCTTCAATAGCCGGAATTATAATCTCAATTAAAAGATTTAAAGAAAAAAGCATTTCACATCATCATGGAAAGCCATTACTTAGAATTTCCCTAATGATTTTCCCGCTTTTTCTCGCATTTGTTTCGAGAAACATGAAAGCAGATTTTTCGGAATCTGCCGGAGGCAAAGAAATCAATGTAGACAAATCCGTTTCTTACGGTTTTGGGAAAAATGATGATATGCTTGAATACCGTAATAAAGAGCTTATTGTTCTGACTGATGATAATTTTTTGAAAGTAACCCAGGATATATATGATAATCCTAAACTCTACTTGGATAAAAAAATTACATATACCGGAACGGTAATGAAAAAGAAATTCTCGGGAAGAAAGGATGAGCTTGCTGTTGTCCGAATGGTAATGGTTTGTTGTGCAGCAGATCTAGCTCCTTCTGGATTTATATGCCGCTATGATAATGCGTATGAAATTGAAAACAATTCATGGCAGACAATAACCGGAATTATTACAGTCGAAACTTCCAGCGATGGAGATTTTCCTCTTTTAAGAATTCTTGATGTAAGACATGCAGAAAAACCAGATCAGGAATATTTGTATCCATTTTGAATCCGGAGGATTTTGAAAATGAAAGTTAGAGATACGTCTATCAGAAATTCGCTTCTTGAATATGTTGAAAAGAAAGCTCTTCCGGTAAGCGCGAAAGAAATTCATTCTTCAGGCGGAATGGGGAATATTTCAACAGTTTATAGAGGACTTGAGTATCTTGAAAAGAAAGGCTCTATATCGTCTATAACGGTTTCGTGTGAATGCGGTCTTGTCAGATATTATTATCCCCAGAATTCGGAAAAATGTTTTATTCACTGCCGGAAATGTCACCGTTTTTTTTCGGTTGATGCTCTTGAGTTTTCTGATGTAGAAAAGAAAATTGAAAAGAAATTGAATTTCAGAATATCTGAAAGAGTTATGTATTTTATGGGCGAATGCAGAAGTTGTTTGAAGTGAAATGTTTTGCTGTTCGCTGATGTTATGAGAGTTCATATGTTTGAATTGATGTTTTTTCAATTGAATTAATCCTCTTCGGATGATAATCTCTGTGGATAATATTTTTCACGGAGGCTGCTATGAGAAAAATAATTATCTCCTTTATGCTGCTTATCCCGATCTTTTTGTTTTCTGAAAATGCCTATGTAGCGAGAATTCTGAAATCATTTGATAGTACGGTATCATCCGGATACGTACCGGCTTTTCCTGTTTATATCGATAACGGTGTAGTTTTTAAGAAAGGAAATGACTACAAAGCCATGAGGCTGACTTCTTTTGATAACATGGTTGCACAGGGATATTCGCCTCTTTTTTCTGTTTGGATTAATCAGGGTGTTGTATTTAAAAAGGGTAATGATTACAAGGCCATGCGTCTTTCTTCATTCGATACCATGATTTCCCAGGGGTATATTCCTTTGTTTTCTGTAATTATTGATCACGGTGTGGTATTTAAAAAGGGAAAAGACTACAAGGCAATGAGACTTTCTTCTTTCGACGAAATGGTTTCTAAAGGATGGAGTCCTGTTCTGCCTGCGTATATTGATAACGGTATGGTTTTTTCCAAAGGTAATCAGTATATGGCAATGAGACTTTCTTCTTTTGATGAATATGTTTCAAAAGGATGGATTCCTGTTTTTCCGGTATGGATAGATCATGGAGTAGTATTCAAAAAGGGAAAAGAATACCGTGCTATGCTTCTAACTTCATTTGACAAGATGATTTCTGAAGGATGGACGCCTCTTTTTGAAGTTCTGCTTGATAACGGTGTAGCATTCAGGAAATAAAAGATGCCTCTCTTTGACTTAAATCAATTTCGTTTTTTGCGAACTGATGT